>ERZ1673746.35-NODE-35-length-195182-cov-15.241048_pt1 | contig 195182 bp, 168 predicted proteins | sample MGYA00580205_ERZ1673746 | MGnify/ENA primary metagenome ERZ1673746 (study PRJEB41218, sample SAMN15661771) | gut metagenome | host: Homo sapiens | place: Canada: London | collected 2015-08-20/2019-03-30 | study: EMG produced TPA metagenomics assembly of...
TATACCATAGGGCGAGGGGAATTACCATGCTTTTTTTGCGCGCGGACGATTGCGTTTTTGCGCCGCGTCCGCTATACTGGAAAAAACGAAAGAGGAAAGCGATGGAGACGCCATGCTGCAATTTGCCATTCCCTGCCTGCTGGGGCTCGAGAGCCTGGTGGGCGATGAAGTGAAAAAGCTCGGCCTTGCCGATGTAAAGGTGGAAAACGGGCGTGTGCTGTGCCGCGGCGAGGAGCGCGACCTCGCGCGGCTGAACATCAATCTGCGCTGCGGTGCGCGCGTGCTGCTCGTGCTCGCGAGCTTCCGCGCGACGGATTTTGAAACGCTCTTTCAGGGCACCCGCGCCGTGCGCTGGGAGGACTGGATCCCCCGCGAGGGCGAGTTCCCCGTGACGGGCTATTCCATCAACTCCACGCTGCACTCCGTTCCCGCCTGCCAGTCCATCGTGAAGAAGGCGGTCGTCGAGCGGCTTGGGGCGGCCTACGGGCTGCAAACGCTGCCGGAGACCGGCAAGCGCTATCAGATCCGCTTCTCGATCATGAAGGACGAGGTGATGCTCTGCCTCGACGCGAGCGGCGAGGGGCTTTACAAGCGCGGCTACCGCGCCGTCGGCGTGGCGGCTCCGCTCAAGGAGACGCTGGCCGCCGCGATGGTGAAGCTCTCGCATTACAACGGGCGTGACCCGTTCTGCGACCCCTTCTGCGGCAGCGGCACCATCGCCATCGAGGCGGCGCTGATTGCCAGGAACCGTGCCCCGGGCCTGAACCGCAGCTTTGCCGCGCAGCACTGGGCGATGGTGGACAAAAAAATATGGCTCGACGCGGCAGACGAGGCGATGGACAACGAATTTCACGACAAGACCTACGAGATCTGGGGCGGCGACATTGACCCGCGCGCCGTTGAGATCGCGCGGCACAACGCAGAGCTTGCCGAGGTGGACGATACGGTGCGCTTTGAGGTGGACGATGCGACGCGCTTCCACTGGGGCGGGCAGTATGGGCGCGTTGTGACGAATCCGCCCTACGGTGAGCGTCTGCTGGAGCAGAAGGAGGCCGAGGAGCTTTACCGCGCCTTCGGCCGCGCGGTGGATAAGCTGCCGGAGACTTGGCGCGTTTATGTGCTCTCGTCGCACACGGAGTTCGAGCGCTGCTTCGGCCGCATAGCCGACAAAAAGCGCAAGCTCTACAACGGTATGCTCAAGTGCGACCTGTTCATGTATGGGAAGCGGCTCTGAGATAAAACGAACACCGGCGGTCCGCGGGGACGCCGGTGTTAATTTTTCGTTAAGGCTTCTGCACCGCGCTCCGGTTGTGACACTTTTTCATAAAATGTTCATTGCATTTTTTACGCGGTATGCGCTATGATTTAAAGAAGAGAGTCTGCGCGGGGGAGGTTCCTCCCGCCGCGTCATCGAAACGGGGGACCTGTACCTTGAAACACATTTTTATCATCAATCCGTCGGCCGGTAAGAACGACAGCCGCCAGCGCATCTACACGATGGCAGAGGCGCTGCGGGAAAAGCACGGTCTGGACGTACAGTGTATGCTCACCGCGTCAGTCGGCCACGCGGCCACGCTCGCGCGCGGTCTTGCCGAGAGCGGAGAAGATGTGCGGCTCTATGCCTGCGGCGGCGACGGCACGGTCAATGAGGTCGCCAACGGCATCGCGGGCTATGCCAACGCCGCGATGACCTGCATCCCCATCGGCACGGGCAACGATTTTCTCAAAAACTTCGGCGCGGACTACGAAAAGTTCCTCGACGCAGAAAATCTCTGGAACGGCGAAACGCAGGCGCTCGACCTCATCGACTGCAGCGGGCGCTATTGCCTGACGATCGCCTGCTCGGGCATCGACGCGCGCATTGCCGAGAGCGTGCATAAGTTCAGCGCCAATCCGCACCTGAGCGGGCGCGGCAGCTATCTGGTCAGCGTGGCGGCGAACGGCATCTTCGGCCGCATCGGACGGCATTGGACGGTCTGGCTGGACGAGGAGAGGATCGAGGACGACTTCGCCCTCGTCTCCATGTGCAACGGACGCTACTACGGCGGCGGCTCCACGCCGGTGCCGGAGGCGCGGATGAACGACGGCGTGCTGCACACGGTTTTGGTGAAGAACATCAGCAAGCTCCGCTTCGCGCGGCTCTTCCCGGACTACTCCGCAGGAAACCACGAAAAGCTCCCGAAGGACGTGGTGCGCTTTTCCACGGCGAAGGTCGTGCGCATCCACTCCGACGACGGCGACATCGTGACCTGTCTGGACGGCGAGTGCTCCCATTCGCATGACGTGACGCTCCGCCTGGCGGACAAAAAGCTCAATTTCTTCGGCCCTGCCGGCTGCGACCCGAACGCGACGGCGCGCTGAGAGAATTTTACCAAACTGTGAATTTTTGCAAATCGACCGGATTTTTCAAAAAATCCCCTTGCAATATTGCTTGCCTTGCGCTATGATAGCACCGTTGGTTAGCACTCGATCGCAATGAGTGCTAACCAACGGTGAATTTGTTTTTTCAAATTTGTGAAAATATAGAAGGAGGCACATTCCCATGAAACTCACTCCGCTTGCCGACCGCGTCATCCTCAAGATGCTCGAGGCCGAAGAGACCACCAAGGGCGGCATCATCCTGACCGCCAGCGCCAAGGAGAAGCCCTCGATCGCCGAGGTCATTTCCGTCGGCCCCGGCGGCATGGTCGACGGCCACGACGTCGTTATGACCGTCAAGCCCGGCGACAAGGTCATCACCAGCAAGTATTCCGGCACCGAGGTCAAGGTCGACGACGAGGAATACACCGTCGTCCGCCAGTCTGATATCCTTGCCATCGTTGAGTAAAATGCGCAAAGAGGGAGCAGGCTCCCCCTTTGGATTCCCCACCGCCAGTCTGCGGACTGGCGACGCCGCCCAAGGCGGCTGGGTCAAAGTATTTTTGCCACGCACATGTCGCGGCAAAAATAATCTAAACTATTTTCGCGTTCCGCGGAATTTCTAATGGAGGTACACTCTTATGTCTAAGCTCATTAAATCCGGCGAAGAGGCCCGCAAGGCGCTTGAAGTCGGCGTCAATACTCTGGCCGATACCGTGAAGGTCACCCTCGGCCCCAAGGGCCGCAACGTCGTGCTCGACAAGAAGTTCGGCGCTCCGCTCATCACCAACGACGGCGTGACCATCGCCAAGGAGATCGAGCTGCCCGATCCGTTCGAGAACATGGGCGCGCAGCTCGTGCGTGAGGTCTCCACCAAGACCAACGACGTCGCGGGCGACGGCACCACCACCGCCACCCTGCTCGCGCAGGCCATGATCCGCGAGGGCCTGAAGAACCTCGCCGCCGGCGCGAACCCCATCGTGATGAAGAAGGGCATGGCCAAGGCCGTTGAGACCGCGGTCGAGGCCATCAAGGCCAACAGCCAGAAGGTCAACGGCACGGACGATATCGCCCGCGTCGGCACCGTCTCCAGCGGCGACGAGTTCATCGGCAAGCTGATTGCCGAGGCTATGGAAAAGGTCAGCGCCGACGGCGTGATCACCATCGAGGAGTCCAAGACCGCCGAGACCTATTCCGAGGTCGTCGAGGGCATGATGTTCGACCGCGGCTATATCACCCCCTACATGGTCACCGATACCGAGAAGATGGAGGCCGTCGTGGACGACGCCTACATCCTCATCACCGACAAGAAGATCTCCGTCATTTCCGACATTCTGCCCATCCTTGAGCAGCTCGTCCAGAGCGGCAAGAAGCTGGTCATCATCGCCGAGGACGTTGAGGGCGAGGCACTGAGCACCCTGATCGTCAACCGTCTGCGCGGTACGCTCAATGTCGTGTGCGTCAAGGCGCCCGGCTTCGGTGATCGCCGCAAGGAGATGCTGCAGGATATCGCCATCCTCACCGGCGGTCAGGTCATTTCCGAGGAGCTTGGCTACGAGCTCAAGAGCGCGACCGTCGATATGCTCGGCCGTGCGCGTCAGGTCAAGGTCACCAAGGAGAACACCACCATCGTGGACGGCTCCGGCGACAAGCAGGCCATCAAGGACCGCGTGTCTCAGATCCGTGCGCAGATCGCCGTCACCACCAGTGACTACGACAAGGAGAAGCTGCAGGAGCGTCTGGCGAAGCTCGCCGGCGGCGTGGCGGTCATCAAGGTCGGCGCTGCCACCGAGACTGAGATGAAGGAAAAGAAGCTGCGCATTGAGGACGCTCTGAATGCGACCCGCGCGGCGGTCGAGGAGGGCATCGTCGCCGGCGGCGGCACGGCCTACGTCAACGCCGTTCCCGCGGTTGAGAAGCTCATCGGCAAGGTCGAGGGCGACGAGAAGACCGGCGTGAAGATCATCGTCAACGCGCTGCAGGAGCCTGTCCGCCAGATCGCCAAGAACGCCGGTGTGGACGGCAGCGTGGTGCTTGAGAAGATCAAGAGCAGCCGCAAGGTCGGCTACGGCTTCGACGCCTACAAGGAGGTCTACTGCGACATGATCGGCGCCGGTATCGTCGATCCTGCCAAGGTCACCCGTTCCGCGCTGGAGAACGCCGCGTCTGTCAGCTCCATGGTGCTGACCACCGAGGCGCTGGTCGCCGACAAGCCCGAACCTCCCGCACCCGCGGCTCCCGCCGGTATGGGCGGCATGGACGGCATGTACTAAGAGACACCGCAAAGCAGCCACAATAAACAAGACCCCCGATGCCCGCACAAGCGGGCATCGGGGATTTTCATTGTCGATTTACCGGTAGTCGTTTGCCTGCGTGAGCACCGACGGCCGGCAGGGCAGAGGTTCGGCGCCGAGCTTTAGCTTGAAGTCACAATAGCCGCCGCCCATGTAGGCGTGCTCCCGGAACAGCGGCGCGCCGAGAATGCCGAACATCACGCGGACGAATCTCAGCACAGGCCGAGACAATGACGCAGCTCGCCGACGCTGTAGAGCGAGCCCCACGCGCAGACGGCGTCCTCGGGACCCGCGAGAGCGAGCGCGGCGTCCAGCGCCTCGCCGATGGAGGCGTGCGCCTCGGCGGGAACGCCCTGTGCGCGGACCCACGCGGCCAGCTCGTTTTCATCCTTGGCACGCTCGCTTTCGGGGCGGACGGTGACGATGGCCTTGGCCAGCGGAAGGACCTCGCCGACCATGCTCTGCCAGTCCTTATCGGCGAGCACGCCGATGAGGAAGATGAGCTTTTTTTCGCCGTAGAGCCCGCGCAGCGAGGTGGCAAGCGCCTGCGCGCATTGCGGGTTGTGCCCGCCGTCAATGATGAGATCGGGGCGGCGGTGCACCAGCTCCAGCCGTCCGGGCCAGCGTGCGGCGGCAAGGCCGCGCGCAACGGCGTCGGCGGAGATATTCCGGCCCTGCGCGCGCAGCGCGTCCACCGTGTCGAGCACGGTCATGGCGTTGCGGAGCTGATAGTCGCCGAGCAGCGGCAGGAGCAGCGGCGCGCTGCCGCGGTAGGTGAAGCGCTGTCCGTCGAGGCCGGACGAGAGCAGCGTGAGCTGCGAGGCGTCCGTGACGGTGAGCGGGATCTCCTTTTCCGCACAGACGCGGGCAACGACCTCCCCCACCTCGCGGCTCTGACCGTAGAGCACGGCGCGGCAGCCGGGCTTGAGGATGCCGGATTTCTCCGCGGCGATGGCGGCGAGGGTGCTGCCGAGGATGGCGGTGTGCTCCAGCCCGATGTTGGTGATGACCGCCGCCTCGGGCGCGGGAATGACGTTGGTGGAGTCCAGCCGCCCGCCGAGACCGACCTCGACCACGACGAGGTCACAGCCGGCCTCCGCGAACCAAAGAAAGCCGATGGCGGTCATCAGCTCAAACTCGGTCGGATGCTCCGGAAGCGTGTCCGCTGCGGCGAGCACGCGCTCCGCGAGGCGGTCAAGCGCCGCATCGGGGATGGGCGCGCCGTTCACCTGAAAGCGCTCGTTGAAGCGGTAGAGGTGCGGCGAGGTGAACAGTCCCGTGCGGTATCCTGCCGCCGTGAGAACGGAGGCGAGCATCGCGGCGGTCGAGCCCTTGCCGTTTGAGCCGGTGATGTGGACGAATTTGAGGGCTTTTTCGGGGTTTCCCAGCGCGGCGAGCAGAGCGCGGGTGCGCTCCAGCCCCGGCTTGCGGTCGGTCCATGCGTAGGCGTGGACGCGCGCGGCGACGTCTTCTCCGGTCATGCAGCTCCCTCCCTCAGCGGTACATCTGCGCAAGCATCAGCTTCGTGCTGCCCTCGACGGTGAGCTGCGCGGGCGCGTCCTCGATCAGGGCGCTTTCATGCGCGGCGAGCGTCAGCGTTTCCGTGCCCGCGCGGAGCGTGACGCTTCCCTCGCCGCAGAAGAGCAGAGCTGTTTCGCCTGCGTGGAGGGCAAGCGTTTCCGTGCCGTGCGGGAAATGCGCGGTGACGCAGCCGCGGCACTGTCCGCGGCGCAGCATGAGGTTGAAGTCCGTGCAGCGGCCCCAGGAGTGGGTATCGTCCGCGCCGGAGAAATCGTGGATCTCGTAGGGGTGGAGCGTCAGTCGTTCCCCGCCGTTGTGCGCGAGGACCATATCGCCGCGCAGCGTGGAGATCACGCGGTCATAGGCGGGCAGGGGCGTGAAGTCGGACTCGTCGAGCTCGACGGTCGCGGAGCTCAGTCGCCAGAGAAAATCGCGGTCGGCATACACCGCGCCCTTCGGCGCGATGGCGAGCTGGGTGGTCGCGCCGCCGGACCACTGCGTGGTGACGTAATCGGCGGGGGTCAGATGGGTGAGCGTCATAAAAGGACCTTCTTTCTGTCGAAAAGGCTTCGGTACGATGATACCGAAGCCTTTTGCGTTTGGCAAGATAAATTTTAGCCGTCGATCAGCTTGACGATCTCGGCGTAGCACTCGTCGGCCAGAGGCAGCGCGTGCGCGAGCAGCTTCTCGCCGCGGGCACGGTACTCGGCGGCGAACTCCTGATCCTTCAGCGAGCCGACGTTGATGAGCACGTTGAGCCACGCGCCCTGGATACCGGCCTTGAGGGAGAGGAACGCAACGCCCAGGTCGCTCGCGGAGGTGTCGTTGAAGCGGCCAAGCAGGGAGTGGGCGAGGGTGAGAGTCTCGTCGATCAGCTCCATCATCTCCATGGGCGTCTTGGTGCAGCCCTTGAGACCGTTCTGGATGGCGGCGGAGCGCTCAGCCTTCTGCTCGTCGGTGTCCTTGGGCATACCGAAGGCGGCGGAGACGACGTTGAACGCGTCGGTGTCGCGGTCCATCACGTTGAGCAGACGGGTCTTGAGCTCGTTGCCCTTGGCCTCGACCTCGGCGGCGTGCTCGGCGTACTCGGCGTACTTCTTGCGGCCCTGGGTCAGACCGCCGACCATGGCGGTCAGCGCAGCGCCGATGGCGCCGTAGAGCGCGGCGCAGGAGCCGCCGCCCGGCGCGGGCGCGTCGGAGGAAACGATGTCGGCAAAGCCGGTAACGGTCAGTTCAGCAAGTTTCATAGAATTCAATGTCCTTCCTTGTGGCATTTCGCGCCCGCAGGCGCGAAACAAAGTGGGATTGTCGCGGAGGGCGCTCGCGCGCGTCCGCAGCGACACCTTGCAGTGCACGGCGCGGTGAGCGCCGCGCGCTGAAGCCTTTCTCAAAAAAGCGGCATAACCGCTTTTTTGAAGCTTTTACTCCATGTCGATCAAATGATACTCCATGACCTGCTTCTTGCAGTCGAAGTCCTTGGCCTTGAGGTAGAACTCGGCGCAGTCGATGAGCGCCTTGGCGGGAGTCAGACCGACGATCTCGCTCTCGATGACGCGGGTGCCGTAGCGCTCGGCCAGAGCCTTGATCATTTCATAGGTGACATAGAGCGGGGTATCCTCATAGTTGACCATGTTCATGGAGACCTGCGCGATGCCGCGGTCCTCGAGCATGAAGCCCATGGCCTTGCAGCTGCGGAAGCCGCCGGAGGAGCCGCGGATGACCTTGGCGATCTTCTTGGCGACCTCAACGTCGCTGGTCTCGAGGTTGCAGTTGAACGCGACGAGCGGCATACGGGCGCCGATGGCGGTGATGCCGGCGGTGGGGTGGATCTTGCGCTCGCCGTAGTCGGGCGCCCACTCGGGCTGCAACAGCTTCTCGGGCATACCCTCGAACTCGCCCTTGCGGCAGGTGGCGAGGTTGCGGCGCTCGGGCCGGGTGGCGCTGTCCTCATACAGGAAGGAGGGAACCTTCAGCTCGTCCCAGATGCGCTGGGCGACGCGCTTGGACATCTCGACGGCTTCCTCCACGGTCACGTCCATCTGGGGGACGAAGGGGATGACATCGGTCGCGCCCATGCGCTTGTGCTCGCCGTGGTGCTTGTTCATGTCGATGCGCTCGGTGGCGACCTTCGTGAGCTGGAAGGCGACCTCCTCGATGGCCTCGGGGGAGCCGATGAGGGTGAAAACGCAGCGGTTGTGGTTGCCGTCGGTCTGAGCGTCGAACAGGGTGCAGCCGGGGACGCTCTGCGCGGTCTTGACGAGCTCGTTATAGGTGGCCTCGTCCTTTTCCTTGGAGCAGCTGAAATTGGGGATGCATTCGATCAGTCGTGCCATGATAAGTTTCCTCCGTTTTTGTCAGGTCAGACAATTTCCAACCTGTATTTTGATGCTTACGCTGTCATTATACCGTGTGCCCGGGCGGGCGTAAACAGGTTTTCTTTCTCTTTTGTTTCGGGGCGCTTAATTTTTTTAAGTAAAGCCGCGCCCGTCAGGATTCCGCGATGAAGCGCTGCACGCAGGGCGCGCCCTGCACATCGTCGCTCCAGACAAGGACAGGGTAGGACTTGGCGGGGATGCCGCGCAGCGGCTTGGCGTAGATGCCGGAGTTCGGGTGCGTCTCGACGATGGAATGCGGCAGGAAGCTGATGCCGAAGCCCGAGCGCACGAGCTGCATCGCCATGGGCGTATCGTAGCACTGGCAGGGCACGTTCGGCTCAAAGCCGCTGCGGCGGCATTCCTTCATCAGATAATCGTTGTAGCCCCAGAGATCATCCGAGCGCAGCAGGCACATCGGCACGCCGCGCAGCCGCTCGATGGGCACGGCGTCCAGCTCCGGCGCGGGATCGGTCGCGGCGGTCATGATGAGCTCCAGCGCGTCCTCGCCGAGGATGCGCTCGTGCAGGCTGCCGGACTCCTGCGTGGAGCGGCGGAGAAAGAGGACGTGCAGCTCGCCGCGGTCCAGGTCGTTCAAAAGGTCCTGCGGGGAGCCGAGACGGATGTAGAACTCGACCTTGGGATAGCGGGCGTGGTACGCCTCCAAATAATGCAGGGCATAGGGCATGGCGGAGTAGATGACGCCGACGTTGATGCGCCCGCCCTCGCCGGCGCCGATGCTGCGGACATTCTCCTCCACGCGCCGGAGATTGAGGAAAAGCGAGCGGCTCTGGCGGTAGAGCGCCTGTCCGGCCTCGGTGAGCTTCATGCCGCGGCTCTCGCGGGCGAAAAGCTGCACGCCGAGCTCGGCTTCAAGCTGGGCGATCTGGCGCGAGATGGGCGGCTGGGCGACGTGCAGGGCGCGGGCGGCGGCGGAAATGCTGCGCCCCTCCGCGACTGCGCAGAAGTATTCAAGCTGGCGAATGGTCATGAGAAGACGCCTCCTGATGAGCTATACTAAAAAAGTATGATAACAATACAATAGAAGTTCTTTTCATTATAGCAGCTTCTTGCTATAATGCAAGATGTAAAGCAAATTGCACAAGATTCTTTTGAGATAAAACCGAAAATTGAGAGAAATCGAAAAATTTTAGAAAGTGAGGAACACCCCCATGATCAATCTCGCTGACGAAGCCATGACGATCAAGCTGGACTACGATCTTCCCGAGTACCCGAAGATGGAATCCTGCTATCGCCGCGCACCCCGCCGCGAATCCCACCTGACCGAGGCCGATAAGGCGCTCGCCATCAAGAACGCTCTGCGTTACATCCACCCCGACCATCACGAGCAGATGGCCAAGGAGTTCGCCGCCGAGCTCGAGGAGCACGGCCGCATCTACGGCTATCGCTTCCGTCCCGAGGGCAAGCTCTACGGCAAGCCCATCGACGAGTACAAGGGCAAGTGCATCGAAGGCCGCGCCATTCAGGTCATGATCGACAACAACCTCGACTTCGATGTTGCGCTCTATCCCTATGAGCTGGTCACCTACGGTGAGACCGGTCAGGTCTGCCAGAACTGGATGCAGTACCGCCTCATCAAGAAGTACCTTGAGGAGCTGACCGACGAGCAGACGCTGGTCGTCATGTCCGGCCATCCTCTGGGCCTGTTCCACTCCCATAAGATGGCGCCCCGTGTCATCATCTCCAACGGCCTGATGGTCGGCACCTTCGACGATCAGGAGAACTTCAACCGCGCCGCCGCGCTCGGCGTCGCCAACTACGGCCAGATGACCGCCGGCGGCTGGATGTACATCGGCCCCCAGGGCATCGTCCACGGCACGTTCAACACGCTGCTCAACGCCGGCCGTCTCAAGCTCGGCATCCCCAACGATAAGGACCTCGCCGGCCGTCTGTTCATCTCCGCGGGCTTAGGCGGCATGAGCGGCGCGCAGGGCAAGGCTGCCGAGATCGCCGGCGCCGCGTCCATCATCGCCGAGGTCGACGATTCCCGTATCGACACCCGCTACACCCAGGGCTGGGTCAGCCACCGCACCGACTCCCTCGAGGAAGCGACCAAGATCGCCCTCGAGCACCAGAAGGCGGGCAAGCCCTGCGCCGTTGCCTACTGCGGCAACATCGTCGATCTGCTCGAGTACCTCTATGAGCACAACGTTCACGTTGACCTCATGAGCGACCAGACCTCCTGCCACGTCCCCTACGACGGCGGCTACTGCCCGCAGGGCCTCACCTTCGCCCAGCGCACCGAGATGCTGGACAAGGACCCCGAGGGCTTCCGCAAGCTCGTTGACAAGACGCTGCAGCATCACTATGAGATGATCTGCAAGTTCCACGAGCGCGGCACCTACTTCTTCGACTACGGCAACAGCTTCCTCAAGGCCGTGTACGATACCGGCGTGAAGAGCATCTGCAAGAACGGCGAGAACGACCTCGACGGCTTCATCTTCCCGTCCTACGTCGAAGACATTCTCGGTCCCTGCCTGTTCGACTTCGGCTACGGCCCGTTCCGTTGGTGCTGCCTGAGCCGCAACCCCGAGGACCTGCACAAGACCGATATGGCAGCCGCCGAGTACATCAAGGCGCACAACCGCCGCTATCAGGACTACGACAACTACGTCTGGGTCCGCGACGCGGAGAAGAACAAGCTGGTCGTCGGCACCCAGTGCCGCATCCTCTATCAGGACGCCATGGGCCGCATGAACCTCGCGCTCAAGTTCAACGAAATGGTCCGCAACGGCGAGATCGGCCCCGTTATCCTCGGCCGTGACCATCACGATACCGGCGGAACCGACGCGCCCTTCCGTGAGACCAGCAACATCAAGGACGGCTCCAACATCATGGCCGAGATGGCGACTCAGTGCTACGCCGGCAACGCCGCGCGCGGCATGAGCTACATCGCGCTGCACAACGGCGGCGGCACGGGCATCGGCCGCGCCATCAACGGCGGCTTCGGCATGGTGCTCGACGGCTCCGAGCGCGTCGATACCATCCTGCGCATGTCCATGCCCTGGGATACCATGGTCGGCGTGGCCCGCCGCAGCTGGGCGCGCAATGAGAACGCCATGACCACCGTGGCCGAGTACAACAAGATGTACGAGGGCCAGGATCACATCACCATGCCGTACCTCGCGGATGATGCTCTGTGCGAAAAGGTCGTCAAGGAATACCTCGACTAAAAAATAAAATCAAAAAGGGGCATAGCAATATGCCCCTTTTTGTGTTATTATCAAAGAAACAAGTCCCTTTACCGTAAGAAAGGAACCGCTTTTATGAAAAAGTTACTGGTGAAAAACATTGGCCTGCTCGCCACGCCCGAGGGCAAAAGCGCCCATCGCGGCAGCGAGCAGGGTAAGATCAAGCTTCTCAAGGACGCGTGGGTGCTCATCGAGGACGGCGTGATCGCCTCCGTCGGCACCGGCGAGGCTCCCGCAGCCGAGGGGGCGGAGATCGTCGACGCCGAGGGAAAGCTCGTCACGCCGGGTCTCGTGGACGCCCATACGCACCTTATTTTCGGCGGCTGGCGGCAGAATGAGCTGGGCATGAAGCTGCACGGCAAGACCTACCTCGAAATTCAGAACGCCGGCGGCGGCATCCAGTCCACCACCAACGCCACGCGCGGAGCCACCGAGGAGGAGCTGACCGCCAAGGCGGCGAAGGCGCTCGACGAGATGATGGCCTTCGGCACGACCACCTGCGAGGCCAAGAGCGGCTACGGTCTTGCCACCGAGCATGAGCTCAAGGCGCTGCGTGTGATCCGCGACCTCGACGAGCAGCACCCGATGGACATGGTCGCGACCTTCATGGGCGCGCACCTTGTGCCCGCTGAGTACAAAGCCAACCGCGCCGAGTATATCCGCCTTGTGTGTGAGGAGATGATGCCGCTCGTTAAGGAGCAGGGCATCGCGAGGTTCTGCGACGTGTTCTGCGAGGCCGACACCTTTACGGTGGAGGAGTCCCGTCAGGTGCTCGAGGCGGGCCTCAAGTACGGTCTGCGTCCCAAGATCCACGCCGACGAGATCGAGGCCATCGGCGGCAGCCAGCTCGCCGGCGAGCTGGGAGCGATCTCCGCGGAGCATCTGATCGTCTGCCCGCCCGCGGGCATCGAGGCGATGGCAAAGGGCGGCGTGATCGCCTGCCTGCTGCCCGCGACGAGCTTCAACCTCGGCGCGGTGTTCGCGCCCGCGCGCGACATGGTGAACGCGGGCGTGCCCGTCGCGATGGCGACGGACTTCAACCCCGGCTCCTGCCCGTGCCTGAATATGCAGTTCGTCATCAACCTCGGCTGCCTGAAGTATCGGCTCACGCCCGAGGAGGTGCTGACCGCCGTAACGCTCAACGGCGCGGCGGCCATCGACATGGCTGACAAGGTCGGTACGGTCGAGGCGGGCAAGCTCGGCGACCTCGTCATCTGGGACGCGCCGGATCTGGACTACATCTGCTACCGCTTCGGCAGCAACCTTGCCAAGAAGGTCATCAAGCGCGGCCGCGTGATGTAAGGGCAAAGAGGAAGAAAGAGAGAAAGCCATGGATCGAACCGATTATCAGATCCTCAATATCCTGCAGGCGGACAGCCGCTGCACCCTGCGCCACATCGGCGACCAGGTGGGGCTGACGCCGCCCGCCGTCTCCGAGCGCATCCGCCGCATGGAGGAATGCGGCGTGATCCGCAGCTACCGCATCGACATCGACCGCACGCGGCTGGACTGCAACATCACGGGCTTTATCTCCGTGTCGCTCGAGCCGGAGAAGTACGCTGCGTTCTGTGTCTTCTGCGAGCAGAGTCCCGCAGTCATCAGCCACCACCATGTGATCGGCGTGTTCAACGCGCTGCTCCAGTTCGCCGTGCGCGACACGAAGGAGCTGGACGCGCTGCTCGCCGAGATCAAGACCTACGGCGACTCCCGCACGTCGGTGGAGCTCAAGACGCTCTTTGACATCAAGGAGATCCCGCTGCCGTAAGAAAAGAGAACAAAAGCGTCCCGCCAACGGCGGGACGCTTTTGACATATCAAGAAAGCTCAGACGGCAGCGTGGTTCTGTGCTTTCAGACACAGCGCGACGCCGAGATGGACCAGACAGACGGCGGCGCCGAGCAGGAACACATACTGGGGTCCGACATACTTCCACACCGCGCCGAGCAGGCCCGAGACGGTGACAGCGAGGACATGGTCCACGCTCAGGCCGAAGGAAAGGTTTTCCATCACGTCCGCGGGCGACTCACTCAGCTCGCGCATGAGCATGACGTGGACGGAATTGAAATGGTCGGTGAGGAAAATGAGGATGTAGGAGGCGAACGCGGCGGCCATGCCGCCCCAGCCGCGCAGCGAGCCGTTCACGATGCCGGAAGCGGCCCACGCGGCGAAGAGAAACACACCGGCGACGCTGGTGGACTCCAGCACGAGCCCCTTCTGCACACCGTACCGGTCTAAAAACTTTCCGATGAGCGGGGCGACCCAGCCGCCGCAGAAATAGGCGGCGATGCCGAGCAGCGCCACCGTGTCCGCGCCCATCGAGAGAAGCTCGATGATGACCCATGGAGCAAAGACAAGGCGCATCCGCTTCTGGAAGCCGTAGACGGCGGTGACGATGTAATAGGGCAGGTACCTTCGGCGGACGGGAAGTCTCCTGCGCTCGCCGCTGCGCTTGCGCACATCCAGCGCGGGCAGCGTTTTCCGCAGGCGGCAGAGAAGGGCGAGCGCGACAACGAGGAATACCAGCGCAGCGCAGAACGAGGGGATGACGCCGGTGCGGAAATAGAAAAAGCCGACGCGGAAGCCCACGAACACAAGCGCCGAGGCCAGCATGGAGCCGAGCGTCATCATGCCGCGGTAGCGTCCGAGAAATGTACCCGTCTTTCCCTCGTCGGCGAGGTCCATGGCGATGGCGTCGCGGATGGGCATGACCATGTGGTCGCCGAGCGAATAGGTGAAGACGAAGAGCTGCATGACAAAGTAGCCCGGGGAGAAAAGGCCGAGCACGAGCAGGCCGACGCAGTACAGTGCGAAGCCGAGAACCGAGAGCGAGACGTTGCCGAGCGAAGGGAGCGCGGCGATGACGAACACGCCCACAACACCGGGCAGCTCGCGCGGGATCTCCAGCAGGCCGCGCTGAACGGAATCGACCTGAAAAACATCCTTGAAGTAGTTGGAGATGATGGAGCCGCTCAGACCGTTGGCGAGCGCGAAAAGAAAAAAGGCGGTGAGAAAAAGCCGCCGGGCTCTCTCTTTATCCATGCGTGATACCTCTTGAAAGCAGTGCGTTTTGGCGGGCCGCCGGCCCGCGCGATGATTATATGCCGGAGGAGCAAGGCTGTCAAGAACGCGCAAAGAGCAAAACAGAGATTGCTTTTTGCGCCCGATTCCCATATAATGACAACACATTGCGGACATTCGGCGCCCGCGCCGCGCGGATACGGCGCGGACCGGCGGCGGGCGGACGAACACCGGAAAGGACGGAACAAGATATGATGCGTCTTTGGAGGTGCCTGACGGCACTTGTGCTGGCGCTGCTGCTGACGCTGAGCGTCGGCGCGGCGGGAACGGCGGGCTTTTCCGACGTGCCGGAAAGCCATTGGGCGGCGCAGAGCATCCGGCGCTGCGCGCAGACCGGGCTGCTGCAGGGAGTCGGCGGAGGCAGGTTCGGCCTCGGACGGACGATGACCCGCGCGGCTTACGCCACGGCGCTCTGCCGTCTGATGGGCTGGGAGCTCGTCACGCCGGAGAAGGGCAGCTTTACGGACAATCAGGATACGGTGAAATGGTATTACAGCGCTATTGAGACGGCCTATGCCCACGGCGCATTGACAGGCGAGAGCCGCCAATGCCGTCCGAATGATGCGATCACTCGCGAGGAGATGGCGAAGATGACCGTGCGCGCGCTGGGGCTCGCCGTGCTGTCGGGTGCGGCGGCGGACGACTGCCCGTTTTCGGACGTCTCCGTGGCGCAGGGCTATGTCGCGCTTGCCTACCGCATGGGCATCATCAAGGGCGTGAGCGCATACAACTTCGAGCCGAAAAAGGAAGCGACGCGCGAGCAGGCGGCTGCCGTGCTGCTGCGCACCTATGACCGGCTGCACGCCGCGATCAAGGTCACGGAAGCGGCGGACGGAAGCGCGCCGTCCGGCTGCGTGACCGCCGGGAGCATCACGGAGGAGTCCGGCAGCGTGCCGGTCAGTCCGCGCGCGCCGATGGAGGAGGTCTACGCGGCGGCGGTTAGGGCGGGCGAGGGCGGCAGCGTGGCGCTGCGCGCCGTGCCGCTGCTGCAGGTGACCCGTGCGGGAGCGGTAACGGACACACGCGAGCTGACCGAGGGCGAGCTGATCGAGCTGCTGTCCGAGGGCACGCTGCGCACGCACCGCTCGGCGCAGCACGAAAGCTCGTGCGGCTACCGCACGGAGAAGGACGGCTCGGTCACGGTCGTATGGTACGAGAGCGAGACGGACATCGCCGAAAAGACGGAGCTGTGCCGCCTGCTGGGCATCGGCAATGTCTATGTACTGAAATAAAAAAAGGGGGACGGCAAGAAGCCGTCTCCCTTTGCGGTTTTGGCGTTACAGGTACTTCTGCATTCCGTCGGTCGCAAGGCCGGGGTCGCCGGAGACCGAAACGGTGAACTTGACGCCGTGGTTGTTGCTGAAGCGGTTGAGCCAATCCAGGAAGTCGTCCGCCGCCTGATTGCAGTCGCCGCCGACGATCTTGAAGAGGTTGTCGATGAAGATGTGGGAAATATCGTAATTGCCGGCATACAGACCGCTGACGAAGCCGCGCAGGCCCTCGTAAGTGGTGATCTGATATTCGTCGGCAGAAATGAGACGAACGTGATAATGGATGTCGAAGGTCATCGTGGACTTGGCCTCGATGCACACCACATTGCCGTTTTCCTCGGCAGCAGAGGCGTTGATAAGCTCGATGAGCTTTTTGGTCTTGCCGGTGCCCTTTTCACCCATGATAAGTCTGACCATAAGAAATCACTCCTTTGCATAATATCCGTACCGCGACGGCACGGTATCCTTGCGTCAAGCATAGCACAAAATGATCGGCTTTGCAATGCGGAAAGTAAAATTTGCAATTTATTCATTTTGCGCCGTCACACGCGGCGGAGAGGTCGTTTTTGCTTATTTCTGAAGCTCGCGGCGCAGCAGGTCGAAGGCGGTGTTGGCGCTCTGGCCGCGGATGCGCTCGCGCGAGCGTTTGCCGAAATGGCAGAGGCGGCACAGCGTCCCGTCCGGGCCGGCAAGACCGATGTAGACGGTGCCGACCGCGTTGCCGCGCTCGTCGCTGTCGGGCCCCGCGACACCGGTGACAGAGATGCCGTAGTCCGCGCCGGTGACGGCGCGGACGCCCTCAGCCATCGCGCAGGCGACCGGCTCGCTGACCGCGCCGTGCTCGTCGAGCAGAGCCTGCGGCACGCCGAGCACGTTCGCTTTGACGAAGTTTGTATAGCTCACGACGCCGCCCATGAAGACCTGCGACGCGCCGGGGAGATCGGTCATGCGCTTGGCGATGAGGCCGCCGGTGCAGCTCTCCGCGGCGGCGAGCGTCCGTCCCTTCTCGCGCAGCAGGGCGGAGACGACCTCCTCCAGGCTGCCGACGTCGATGCCGTAGACCCACTCGCCGATGACGGGCATGACCTCTTCGATCGCGCCGCGCAGCATCTCCTCGGCCTCCGCCTCGCTCTTCGCCTTGGCGGTCACGCGCAGCATACACTCGTCGGGCTTGGCGTAGGGCGCAACGCTGGGGTTGACCATCGAGACGATCCTGTCGTGCAGCATCGCCTCGATCTGGCTCTCGCCCTGCCCGTAGATGCGCAGGGAATGGGAGACAATGATCTCGTCGGAGAGCGTGCGCAGATAGGGGATCGCGCCGGTCCGGAACATTTTGTGGCATTCGTGCGGCGGACCGGGGAGCATGAGGACATGTACGCCGCCCTCACAGAAGCCGCAGCCCGGGGCGGTGCCATTGTGGTTGCGGAAAATGGTACAGTTTTCCGGCAGGTAGGCCTGCTGGAGATTATTCTCCGTCAGCTCGCGGCCAATGGAAGCGAAGTGCGTGCGCAGAGCGTCGGCGATTTCGGGGTGAAAGACGTTTTTGCGTCCGAACACGGTGCAGATGGTCTGCTTGGTGAGGTCGTCGTAGGTCGGACCGAGGCCGCCCGTGGTAATGACGATGTCCACGCGGCGGCGCGCAAGCTCCAATGCCTCGGCAAGGCGCGTGGGATTATCGCCGACGACGGTGTGATAGAGCACGTTGACGCCGAGCGCGGCGAGCTCCTCCGAGAGCATCTGCGCGTCCGTGTTGGCGATGTTGCCGAGAAGGATTTCGGTGCCGACGGCAATGAGTTCAGCGGTGTGGGACATGGGCAGCCTCCTAAATCGCCAACACGGACAACGGCGGCGAGTGCCGCCGTAAATGCGAAGCGTCAGCGAAGTATTTCCGGAGGGCGAATTCATTTCGCCCGAGGATTTTTATTCAGATCGGGGTCCCCGCGCGATCCGCGATCGCGTGGGGCGTTGGCGATGTTGCCGAGAAGGATCTCGGTGCCGACGGCGATGAGTTCAGCGGTGTGGGACATGGGGGGCTCCTTACAGCTTGATCCGCACGCGCTCACGGCCCGACATCGCGCGGTCGCACAGCGCGTCGATGTCCAGCACGGCCTCCAGCTCGCGCACCTCCTCCACATGGGGCTTGGTCTTGGGATGGCGCGGGGTAAAGACGGTACAGCAGTCCTCATAGGGGAGAATGGACGTGTCGAACGTGCCGATCTTGCGGGAGATGCGGATGATCTCCTCCTTGTCCATGCCGATGAGAGGGCGCAGGACGGGCAGCTCCGCCACATCCTCGCTCACGCGCAGAGCCTCCATTGTCTGGCTGGCGACCTGCCCGAGACATTCGCCGGTGACGAGCGCCTTGGCGCGCACCTCGTCTGCCACGCGCTGGGCGAGGCGCATCATGAAGCGGCGCATGATGAGCGTGAAATGGTCCTCGGGGCAGTTCATACGAATTTGTTCCTGAATTTCGGTGAACGGCACGATGTGGACGGTCAGCCGTCCGCACCACGGCGTGAGCAGCTGCGCGAGCTCGAGCACCTTTTCCTTGGCGGCGTCGGAGGTGTAGGGCGGGGAGAAGAAATGAACCATTTCGAGCGACACGCCGCGCTTTGCCATCATGTAGGAGGCGACGGGCGAGTCGATGCCGCCGGAGAGCAGCGACACGGCGCTGCCGCCCATGCCGATGGGCAGTCCGCCCGCACCCGCCTCGGCGGGTCCGTGGACGTAGGCCGCGTCGTCGCGGATCTCGATAAACACCGTCAGCTCGGGGTCGTGGACGTTGACCGCGCAGCGCGGGAACGCCTGATGCAGCGCGCCGCCGACCTGCTGGGAGAGCTGAATGGAGGTGAGCGGGAAGGTTTTGTCCGCGCGCTTGCTCTCGACCTTGAAATCCTTCGCGCGGGCAAATTCCGGGGCAAGGTAATCCTTGGCGGTGCGGATGATGGCCTGCACGTCCTTTTCACAGGGCAGGGCGCGGCTGACGGCGATGACGCCGAACACCTGCTTGCAGGCGGCGTAGGCGGCGGTGAGGTCGCTCTCGTCGTTCACCGGCTCAACGTAGATGGTGCTTTGCTTGGAATAGATACGGAAATTGCCGCACTTCGCCGTGCGGCGGCGCAGGTTTCCGATCAGTTTGTCCTCAAAGCTGCGGCGGTTGAGGCCCTTGAGGACCACCTCGCCGAGCTTGCACAAGATCATTTCACGCATGGGGATTCTTCTCCTTATCGTCCGTGCGCTCCGCCGTCTCGGCGGGAGCGCCGGTATTTTTTGCGGTTTCGTTCTCCGCGCGTCTGCCGGAGAGCAGGCCGAGCGTCAGACACAGCGGCTCGACGGCGGCGAGCAGCGCGCCGCCGAAAAGATAGAGGGCGGACTGCGGCGCGGCAAATGCGTTCAGTCCCGCGAGCGCGGGAACCATCGGCATCCCCCACCACATAGCGATCACATTCCCGGTGCCGAACTCCGGCGCAAGCAGGAAAGCGGCCGCGTTAAGTACATAGAGCACCATCGCGGCATTCCAGCAGAGCTTTTTGTCAAAGGGGTCCTTCGCCGACCGCAGCCCCCAGCCAAAGGCAAACGCCGGTAACCCGATGAACAGCAGCCCCAATACAAGTCCGTAGGGCGAGCGGAACGTAAAGGTCGATGTTGAGCCGGATGCAGCGATAAGCAGCAGGAGGAATGCGGCGCAGAGCGCCAGGTGGGCGAGCAGGATCGTGCCGGAAAGACGCATAGCATCGTACTTTTTCATCAGCCTTCCCCCCTTAGAATGTCCGTATTGCGATACTGAATGGCCTCGGCAAGGTGGAAGCTCTCGATCCTCTCGCTGCCGTCGAGGTCGGCAATGGTGCGCGCGACGCGCAGTAGCTTATCGTGGCTGCGGGCGGTGAGCCCGAGGCGGTCGAACGCGCCCTTTAAGAGCTTCTCGCCCGCGGCGTCGAGCCGACAGAATTCGCCGACCATCGGCGCGGTCATGTAGGCGTTGCAGGTGATGGGCGTGCCGGCGAAGCGCTTTTTCTGAATGTCCCGCGCGGCGTTGACGCGCTCGCGCACGGCGGCGGAGGACTCCGCCTTTTCGCGGCGGCGCATGGCCTCAAACTCCACCGAGGGGACGCTGACCTGTAAGTCCATGCGGTCGAGCAGCGGGCCGGAAATTTTGGAGACGTATTTCTCCACGTCCTTCTGCGAGCAGCGGCAGCGCCCGGAGGGATGCCCGTACCAGCCGCAGCGGCAGGGATTCATGGCGCCCACGAGCATGAAGCGGCTCGGCAGCGTGACGCTGCCCGCGGCGCGGGTGATGGTCACCTCGCCGTCCTCGAGCGGCGCGCGGAGGGATTCGAGCACATCGCGGTGGAACTCGGGAAACTCGTCCAAAAACAGCACGCCGTGGTGGGCGAGGGAAATCTCACCGGGAGAGAGCGCCCTGCCGCCGCCGGACATGGCTGCGGCAGAAAGCGTGTGATGCGGAGAGCGGAACGGGCGCTGCGTGAGCATGGGGTGCTTGCTGTCGGTCAGTCCCGCGACCGACCAGATCTCGGTAGACTCCAACGCCTCCTCATGCGTCATGTCGGGGAGAATGGAGGGCAGACGCCGCGCGAGCATGGACTTGCCCGCACCGGGCGAGCCGATGAGGAGCACGTTGTGGGAGCCTGCGGCGGCGATCTCCAGCGCGCGCTTGACATTCTCCTGTCCCATGACGTCGGCAAAATCGGGGACGCTGTCCGCCTCGACTGTCGGTTCCCAGCGCTGCGCGGGGGCAAGCCGTTCCTCGCCGCGCAGATGGCGCAGAAGCTGCGGCGCGTTCTCCACGCCGTAGACGGTCAGGCCGTCGGCCAGCGTCGCCTCGGCGGCATTTGCCGCAGGGACATAAAGAGTCTTCACGCCCGCACGCGCCGCAGCCATCGCCATCGGCAGCACACCGCTGATGGGGCGCAGCGCGCCGGTGAGCGACAGCTCGCCGATGAACGCGGAGGCCGGGTCCGGCGCGTCGATCTCACCCTCGCCCGCGAGGATGCCGAGCAGCAGCGGAAGATCGTAGACCGTGCCCTCTTTCTTCAGGTTCGCGGGCGCAAGGTTGACCGTGATGCGGCTGACGGGGAACTTCGCTCCGCAGTTTTTGATCGCTGCGCGGACACGCTCGCGCGCCTCCTTCACCGCCGTGTCGCCGAGGCCGACCACGTCGAATGCGGGAAGCCCGCCCGAGAGGAAGCACTCCACCGTGACCTCATAACCGGAAATGCCCTGCAAACCGAGGGAACGCACCGTTGTGACCATACGCTGCCGTCCTTTCCTTGCCTGTTTTCTTATTTTTCAGTTTATCACAGTTTGCCGCATAAGGCAAGCGCGGCGCGGGGCGCGGAGAGGAAAGGAATGATATCCTGCAAAACAGGAGTTAATATTAAATATTTTGAATATTTAATTGCAAAAATGTGGAGAGTCTTACCAAATGTAAATAATATCCTGCAAAAAAATGAATGTTTTTTGCGAAAGTGACGTTTACAGCGGGTGAAAATCGTGCTATGATGATAGCGTCAGTTTTTGCGTAATGACGCGAAAAACGCCGCTCCCCGGCGGCGAATATAACAGGAGGTTTCATTTATGGCAAGAAAAATGAAGTCCATGGACGGTAATAACGCTGCCGCGCATGTATCCTATGCGTTCAGCGAAGTTGCCGCGATTTACCCCATCACCCCCTCGAGCCCCATGGCCGACTTTGTTGACCAGTGGAGCGCCAACGGATTGAAGAACATCTTCGGCACCCGCGTGAAGGTCGTCGAGATGCAGTCCGAGGCCGGCGCGGCCGGCGCGGTGCACGGCTCCCTCGGCACCGGTGCTCTGACGACCACCTACACGGCGTCTCAGGGCCTGCTGCTGATGATCCCCAATATGTACAAGATCGCTGCCGAGCAGCTCCCCTGCGTGTTCCATGTTTCCGCGCGTACCGTTTCCACCCACGCGCTGAACATCTTCGGTGACCATTCCGACGTGATGGCCTGCCGCCAGACCGGCTTTGCCATGCTCTGCGAGGGCAACGTGCAGGAGGTCATGGACCTCAGCCCCGTCGCCCATCTCGCGGCGCTGACCGGCAAGGTCCCCTTCATCAACTTCTTCGACGGCTTCCGCACCAGCCACGAGATCCAGAAGATCGCGGTCTGGGATTATAAGGACCTCGCCGAGATGTGCGACATGGACGCCGTCAAGGCCTTCCGTGAGCACGCCCTCAATCCCGAGCATCCCCATATGCGCGGCTCCCACGAGAACGGCGATACTTTCTTCCAGCATCGTGAAGCCTGCAACCAGTATTATGACGCGCTGCCCGAGGTCGTTGAGTCCTACATGGATAAGATCAACGCCAAGCTCGGCACCGACTATAAGCTGTTCAACTACTACGGCGCGCCCGACGCCGACCGCGTCATCATCGCGATGGGCTCCATCTGCGACGTGGCCGAAGAAGTCATCGACTACCTCAACGCCCACGGTGAAAAGGTCGGTCTCATCAAGGTCCGCCTGTACCGTCCGTTCAAGGCCGAGCGCCTGCTCGAGGCCATTCCCGCGACCTGCAAGAAGATCGCCGTCCTCGACCGCACCAAGGAGCCCGGCGCACAGGGCGAGCCCCTGTACCTCGACGTCGTCACCGCGCTCGCCAACGCCGGCAAGACCGACATTCAGGTCATCGGCGGCCGTTACGGTCTCGGCTCCAAGGATACCCCGCCCGCTTCCGTCTTCGCCGTTTACAGCGAGCTGAAGAAGGACGAGATGAAGCGTCAGTTCACCATCGGCATCGTCGATGACGTGACCGGCCTCTCCCTCCCCGAGGACAAGAACTGCCCGAACACCGCGGCGGAAGGCACCATCGAGTGCAAGTTCTGGGGCCTTGGCGGCGACGGTACCGTCGGCGCGAACAAGAACTCCATCAAGATCATCGGCGACCATACCGACAAGTATGTTCAGGCATACTTCCAGTATGACTCCAAGAAGACCGGCGGCGTGACCATCAGCCACCTGCGCTTTGGCGACAAGCCCATCAAGAGCCCCTACTACATCAACAAGGCCGACTTCGTCGCCTGCCACAACCCGAGCTACATCATCAAGGGCTTCAAGATGGTCGACGACGTCAAGCCCGGCGGCGTGTTCATGATCAACTGCCAGTGGGATTTCGATGAGCTGAACCATCACCTCAAGGCGGACGCCAAGCGCTACATCGCCAGGAACAACATCCAGCTCTACACCATCAACGCCATCGACCTCGCCATCGAGATCGGCATGGGCAAGCGCAACAACACCATCCTTCAGTCCGCGTTCTTCTCCCTCGCCAAGGTCATGCCCGAGGAGCAGGCCATCCAGTACATGAAGGATGCCGCAACGCACTCCTACCTGAAGAAGGGCCAGGACATCGTCGATATGAACCACAAAGCCATCGACCTCGGCGCCACCGCCTACAAGAAGATCGACGTTCCCGCCGATTGGGCCAACGCCGTGGACGAGGACAAGGCCGAGGTGCTCAAGGGCAAGCCGGAGCTGGTCAAGCAGGTCAAGGACATTCTCGACCCCATCGACCGCATGGACGGCGACAGCCTGCCGGTTTCCGCCTTCATGCCGCACGTGGACGGCCAGTGGGAGCTGGGCGCTGCCGCTTACGAGAAGCGCGGCGTCGCCGTCTCCGTTCCCACCTGGGACGAGACCAAGTGCATCCAGTGCAACAACTGTGCCTACGTCTGCCCGCACGCTACCATCCGTCCCTTTGCTCTCACCGAGGAGGAGGCCAAGAACGCTCCCGCCGCTGCCAAGATCGTTGACATCAAGGCCGGTAAGGGCAAGGGCGTCTATAAGTACACCATGGCCATCTCCCCGCTCGACTGCATGGGCTGCGGCGTCTGCATCGGCCAGTGCCCGGTCGGCGCGCTGACCATGGTCCCGCAGGAGGGCGAGCTCAAGCAGCAGGAGGTCTTCGACTACTGCCTGGACGAGGTCGCGCCCAAGGCCGATATGCAGGATACCACCGTCAAGGGCAGCCAGTTCATGCAGCCCATGCTCGAGTTTTCCGGCTCCTGCGCCGGCTGCGCCGAGACGAGCTACGCGCGTCTCATCACCCAGCTCTTCGGCGACCGTATGTACATCTCCAACGCCACCGGCTGCTCGTCCATCTGGGGCGGCCCCGGCGCTACCTCCCCGTACTGCACGGATAAGAACGGCCACGGCCCCGCGTGGTGCAACTCCCTGTTCGAGGACAACGCCGAGCATGGCTTCGGTATGTTCATCGGTCAGGAGAAGATCCGTGAGGACCTTGCCGACAAGACCCGCGAGCTGATCGCTGTCGAGTGGGCGCGTCCCGAGCTCAAGGAAGCCGCGCAGAAGTGGCTCGACACCTTCACCGACGGCAAGGCCAACGCCGAGGCTACCAAGGCCTACGTTGCCGCGCTGATGGCGAGCATCGCCACCGTCGACGAGCTTGCCGCTGTTCCGCAGTTTGCGGAGCACGCCGCCGAGCTCAAGGCCAAGGGCGAGAAGTTCTGTGACTGCGCCGCCTGCAAGCTGGCCGCCGAGATTCTCGACAAGAAGGAATACCTCGCCAAGAAGTCCCAGTGGATCTTCGGCGGCGACGGCTGGGCCTACGATATCGGTTACGGCGGTCTCGACCACGTCATCGCCCAGAACAAGGACGTCAACATCTTCGTCTTTGATACCGAGGTCTACTCCAACACCGGCGGACAGGCGTCCAAGGCTTCCAACATCGGTCAGGTCGCGCAGTTTGCGGCAGCCGGTAAGGAGACCAAGAAGAAGAGCCTCTCCGAGATCGCGATGCAGTATGGCTACGTCTACGTCGCGCAGGTCGCCATGGGCGCCAACCCCGCGCAGACCATCAAGGCCATCTGCGAGGCCGAGGCTTACAACGGCCCGTCCCTCATCATCGGCTATAGCCCCTGCGAGATGCACTCCATCAAGGGCGGCATGATGAACTGCCAGAAGGAAATGAAGAAGGCCGTCGAGTGCGGCTACTGGAACCTGTTCCGCTTCAACCCCGCTGCCGAGCAGAAGTTCACCCTCGACTCCAAGGCGCCTGCGGGCGGCTATCAGGAGTTCCTGATGAACGAGGCCCGTTACAGCCGTCTGACCCGCGAGTTCCCCGAGCGTGCCGACACTCTGTTTGCCCGCAACGAGGAAGCCGCCAAGGAGCGCTACGAGCACCTCGTCAAGCTCATTGATATGTACGACAAGAAGTAAGCAAGGTCCCATTCAGGAGGGCTGCCGAAGGGCAGCCCTCCTTTTTGCGCGGAGAAAGGCAGAGACAGCCTGCATTTTTGGCGATTCGTATAAAAAATTCATCTTTACATCACCTATAGAAATGTTCTATAATTAAAAGACAGCGGGCGCGCCGTAGGATGTGCCCGCGTTTTGCGATTCGGAAAGGTGTGAAGGTTTTGTCGAGACTTGACATTATGACGCCGTCGCGCGCCCAGACCGTGATCGACGGACTGTACCGCGACGTGGAGCGGCGCATTGCCGCCAGCCCTCCGGGACTGTGCCCGGTGGACCTTGCGATGAACTTTTTGAACCTCTGCCACGCGCAGACCTGCGGCAAGTGCGTGCCCTGCCGCGTCGGCCTCGGTCAGCTCTCCGATTTGATGGAGAGCGTGCTCGACGGCAAGGCGACGATGGAGACCATCGCGCTCATCGAGCGCACGGCGCGCGTGATCGTCAACAGCGCGGACTGCGCCATCGGGCGCGATGCGGCGCGGCTGGTGCTCGACGGCATCCAGGGCTTCCGCGACGACTATGAAGAGCACGTTCTGCGCCACCGCTGCCTCGGCGGGATGCAGAATCCTGTCCCCTGCGTGGCGCTGTGCCCTGCGGGCGTGGACATTCCGGGCTACACCGTGCTGGTGAAGTACGGCCGCTACGCGGACGCTGTGCGGCTCATCCGGCAGGATAACCCCTTCCCCTCCGCCTGCGCGTACATCTGCGAGCATCCCTGTGAGGCGCGCTGCCGCCGCAACATGATCGACGACGCGGTGAACATTCGCGGACTCAAGCGCTACGCGGTGGACCACGCGGGCTATGTGCCCCATCCCGCCTGCGCTGAGGAGACCGGCAAGACGGTCGCCATCGTCGGCGGCGGGCCGAGCGGTCTTTCCGCGGCGTACTACCTCGCGCTGATGGGCCACAAGGTCACGGTGTATGAAAAGCGGGCGAAGCTCGGCGGTATGCTGCGCTACGGCATCCCCGCCTACCGTCTGCCGCGCGAGATCCTGGACGCGGAGATCGCGTCGCTCCTCTCCGTCGGCATTGATGCGAAGGTCAATGTGGACATCGGAGACGAGATCACCTTCGACGAGCTGCGCAGCCGGTACGACGCGCTCTATCTTGCACTCGGCGCACACACGGATAAAAAGACCGGAATCGAAGGCGAGGACGCCGAGGGCGTCATGTCCGCGGTCGAGATGCTGCGCGAGATCGGCGACGATCACATGCCCGATTTCCGCGGCAAGGAGATCGTGGTCATCGGCGGCGGCAACGTCGCGATGGATGTATGCCGCAGCGCAGTGCGCCTCGGCGCGCGTAAGGTGAGTTGCGTCTATCGCCGCCGCCGGGAGGATATGACCGCGCTGCCCGAGGAGGTCGAGGGCGCGGTCGCCGAGGGCGTGGAGCTGGTCACATTGCAGGCCCCTGTGCGCATCGAGACGAACGGGCAGGGCCATGCGGTCGCGCTCTGGACGCAGCCGCAGATCATCGGCGAGATGGATGATAAGGGCCGGCCCAAGCCGGAGAAGGCAAAGCTCTTTGAAAAGCGCATCGCGGCGGATGGGATCGTAGTCGCCATCGGACAGGGCGTGGAAACACACGGCTTCGAGCAGAGCAAGATTACCATCAAGCGCGGCGCCTTTGTTGCCGAGGCCAGCGGCCAGATCGACAACATGGACGGCGTATTTGCCGGCGGCGACTGCGTCACGGGTCCGGCCACCGTCATCCGCGCCATCGCGGCGGGCAAGGTCGCGGCGGCGAACATCGACGAATACCTCGGCTATCACCATGTCATCGACGTGGGTGTGGAGGTCCCAACTGCACGGCTGAACAACAAGCCGCCCCATGGCCGCATCAACACCACCGAGCGCGAGGCCGACGAGCGCAAGCGCGACTTCAAGTGCATCGAGTGCGGCCTGACGGACGAGGAGGCTTACGCCGAGGCGTCCCGCTGCCTGCGCTGCGACCACTTCGGCTACGGCATTTTCCGCGGAGGGAGGAAGGGCAAATGGTAAAGAATGTGACGCTGACCATCGACCATAAGAGCATCACGGTGCCCGAGACGACCACGATCCTCGAGGCCGCGCGAATGCTCAACATCAACATTCCGACGCTCTGCTACTTAAAGGACGTCAACGAGATCGCTGCCTGCCGTCTGTGCTGCGTGGAGGTCAAGGGCATGGAGCGCCTTGTCCCCGCGTGCGACAATGTGGTGGCGGACGGCATGGAGGTCTTTACCAACAGCCCCATGGCGCGAGAGGCGCGCCGCGCCAACCTGCGGCTGATCCTCTCCGAGCACGACACGAGCTGCACGAGCTGCTCGCGCAGCGGCAACTGCACGCTGCAGTCGCTCGCGAACGACTTCAATATGCGCGGCGAGCACTATCCCACCAAGCTGCGCCGGGAGGCGGTGGACTACTCCACGCCGCTCATCCGCGAGAACGACAAGTGCGTGAAGTGTATGCGCTGCATCCAGATCTGCGAGAACGTACAGACCGTGAAGATATGGGATCTGCTCGGCACCGGCTCCCGCGCGACGGTGGACGCCTCGCGCAATCGCCGCATCCAGGATACGGAATGTACCTACTGCGGCCAGTGCATCACGCATTGCCCCACGGCGGCGCTGCGGGAGCGCGACGACACGGGAATCGTCTTTGACGCCATCGACGACCCCAACACCGTCACGGTCGTGCAGGTCGCGCCGGCGGTGCGCGCGGCCTGGGCGGAGCAGTTCAACCTTTCGCCGGAGTTTGCCACGCCCAAGCGCATGGCGGCTGCTCTGCGCGAGCTGGGCTTCAACTATGTGTTCGACACCGACTTTGCCGCCGACCTCACCATCATGGAGGAGGGCAGCGAGTTTCTTGAGCGTTTCACGCACAAAAAGGACTACCGCTGGCCGATGTTTACCTCCTGCTGCCCGGGCTGGGTGCGCTTTCTCAAGTCGCAGTATCCCGAGCGGACGGAGGAGCTTTCCACCGCGAAATCCCCGCAGCAGATGTTCGGCGCCATTGCCAAGACCTACTTTGCCGAGAGGATCGGCATTGATCCCAAGCGGCTGTTTGTCGTGTCCATCATGCCGTGCGTCGCAAAGAAGAGCGAGTGTACGCTTCCGACCATGCGCGGCGAGGATGGTATTCCCGACGTTGACGTGAGCATCACCACGCGCGAGCTGGACATCATGCTCCGTGCGAACCATATTTCCCCCGTCCATCTGCCGGAGGAGGAGTTCGACTCCCCGCTCGGCAGCGGCACGGGCGCGGCGGTCGTGTTCGGCGCGACCGGCGGCGTGATGGACGCCGCGCTCCGCTCGGCGTACTACCTCGTGACCGGCGAGAACCCCGATCCCGACGCCTTCACCGCCGTGCGCGGCATGGACGGCTGGAAGGAGGCGAGCTTCAGCATTCCCACGGCGGGTGAGGTGAAGGTCGCGGTGGTGAGCGGACTCGGCAACGCGCGGAAGCTGCTCAACGCCATCGAGCGTGGCGAGGTCAGCTATGACTTTGTCGAGGTCATGGCCTGTCCCGGCGGCTGCGCGGGCGGCGGCGGTCAGCCCATTCATGACGGGCAGGAGCTGGCGGAGGCACGCGGCGGCGTGCTCTGGCGGCTCGACAAGGGCGAAGCGCTGCGCTTCTCGCACGAAAATCCCGACGTGCAGGCGCTCTATCGCGACTATCTCGGCAAGCCCCTCGGAGAGAAATCGCATCATCTGCTCCACACCGACCATCTGGCATGGGAGATGCCGCAGGCGCAGAGAGGACAATAAGCAAGCGAAAGGCGCGGCGTTCGCCGCGCTTTTCCGAATTTTTATCTTTTTGCAAATAACAGTAGCTTTTTGCGGATTTTGTGGTACAATAAATGCACACTTGATCATCCTGCACGAAAGAGGCATTTTTTCATGGAATTTGTTGCAAATGAGTCCAAAAAGGTTGAGATCGAGACCTCGACCGGCGTCTATCAGCGCCACGCCATTCAGACGCATTTCGTCCAGATCGGCGAGAACTATATCGACCTGATCGAGCGCTACGTCAAGCCGCTCTATGAGGAGGGCGACCTGCTGAGCATCAGCGAGAAGGTCATCGCCCTGTGCCAGAAGCGCATCGTCTACCGCAAGGACATCCACCCCGGCTTCTGGGCAAAGCTGCTGTGCCGCTTCGTACACGTCACGCCCGCGGGCCCCGGCGCGGGCACGCCGCACAAGATGCAGCTCATCATTATGATCTGCGGCCTGCCGCGCGTGCTGCTGGCGGCCTTCTGCTCGGCGGTGACGAAGCTCTTCGGCAAGAAGGGCGTGTTCTACAAGGTCTGCGGACACGAGGTGGACGGCATCGACGGTTTGATCGACTACGATATTTCGTTCAAGGAGTATGTGGACTACGGTATTCTCAATCCCGAAAACCCCTCCGGCGTCTGCGATGAGATCTACGAAAAGACCGGCGTGAAGGCCATGATCATTGACGCGAGCGACATCGACTGCGTGATCCTCGGCAAGTGCCGCAACGTCACGCTGACGGACGAGCAGCTCTGTGAGATCGTGCGCGACAATCCCGCAGGACAGGAGGGGCAATGCACCCCGTTCATCCTCATCCGCAAAAAGGCTTAAGGCAACACCGCACAATGAAAGCCGCGGCGCTTTGCGGGCAAATCGCTCTTGTTCCATTATGCGGTATTGCCTTAACAAACAAAAGAAAGGACCTGCGCCGCGCGGCGCAGGTCTTTTCTCATTCGCTGGTGAGCAGCGCCCGAAACGCCTCGACGGTCGGCTCCAGAAGCGCGTCGGGGTATTCGTAGTGCTCGGTGTGGATCTGCGGGTGATCCTCGCCCGCGCCCACGCCGAAGAACGCACCGCGGCAGCGGTGCAGATAGTGGCCGAAATCCTCGCTCCAGCGCATCGGGTCATGCAGGAGCGTGCCGCGGCACACGCGCATGACGCGGCTGGCGTAGAGCGCGTCGTTTTCCGTGGCGGGGAAAATGTCCTGTTCTTCAAAGGAAAACTCCAGATGGTTCTTGTGGGCCAGCTCCTGCGCGCGGGTGAGCACACTGCGGCGGAGCCGCGCGAGATCGTCGTCGTGCTCGCCGCGAAGCGTCAGCCACAGCTCGGCAGACTCCGCCGCCGCGCCGAAGGCCTTTTCGCCCATCTGCGCGCCGATGACGGTGCAGAGCGTGATGCCGCGGTACTGCTCGGGCGCGGCGAGCGCGGGCAGATCGACCAACAGCTGTCCGACTGCGGGAGCGGGGGAGATGCCGGTCTCGGGATAGGCGGCGTGGGCGGGCTTACCAACAAAATGAATCGTCACGCCGCGGCTGGCGCAGGCAAAGGTGCCCGCGCGGGTGAGCACCGCGCCGAACGGAAAGCCCGGCAGGTTGTGTGCGCCGTAGATCTCGTCGACCTTCTCGCGGTCAAAAAGCTCACAGCACAGCGCCGCGCCCGCACCGGTCTCCTCCGTGCCCTGAAAGAGCAGAAATACGCTGTGCCCGATGGACTGCCCCTCAAGCATCAGCGCGACGCCGCACAGCGCCGCGGCATGTCCGTCGTGACCGCACAGGTGCGCCGCGCCGCCCTCGGGCGTTGCCAGAGCGTCGTAATCCGCGCGCAGCGCGACTGTGGGCTTTGTGCCCTCCGGCTCACGGTGCGCGGCGTAGAAGCCGCCCGCAAGCTCATGAAGCTCCAGCGAGGTATGCTCGCGCAGGAAGGTCAGCAGGGTGTGCTTTGTCACGACCTCGCGGCCGGAGACCTCCGCGCAGGCGTGGAGCTGTGCGCGCAGGGCGATGATCTGATCCAGCAGGACTTGTTCCATGATCGTTCTCCTTTGCTCTCCGCGCGGCGCGGAGCGTGGTGTCGGACGCGTAAAGGGGGGAGCCGCCGGAAGGCGGTCCCCCGATGGATGCGCGCAGTTTTTTACAGGTTGTAGTAGCGTTCGAATTCCGCGGGATGCGGGATGGCGGCCATGGCCGCGCATTCCCTGCGCTTGGCGGCAATGAAGCTGCGGAGCAGCGCTTCGGGGAACACGCCGCCCTTCGTGAGATAGTCGTGGTCGGCCTCGAGCGCGTCAAGCGCCGCGTCAAGCGAGGTGGGCAGACCCTGCAGCTTGGCCTTCTCCTCGTCGGAGAGGGTGTAGAGGTTGACGTCGTAGGGGCCCCAGCCGTTTTCGTGCGGGTCGATCTTGTTTTCAATGCCGTCAAGACCGGCCATCAGCAGCGCCGCGTAGCAGAAGTACGGGTTGCAGGTGGCGTCCGGATTGCGCAGCTCAAAGCGGCGCATATTCGGCGTCTTGGCGTAGGCGGGGATGCGGATGACCGCGCTGCGGTTGCTCGTGGCATAGCCGACGGTGACGGGCGCCTCAAAGCCCGGCACCAGACGCTTGAAGGAGTTGGTGCTGGGATTCGTGATGGCGCAGAGGGAATGGATGTGCTTGAGAAGACCGCCCATGAACCAGTGGGCCTCCCGGCTGAGGTGCGAGTAGCCGTTGTCGTCGGAGAACACCGGCTCGCCGTCCTTTAAGAGCAGCATATGGACGTGCATTCCGCTGCCGGCCTCGCCGTAGACGGGCTTGGGCATGAACGTGGCGCTCTTGCCGTACTTGAGGGCGGTGTTGTGGATGATGTACTTGATGAGCATGGTCGCGTCGGCCATCTTGCTCATCTCGCCGAGCTTCGGCTCGATCTCGAACTGGCCCGCGCCGCCGACCTCGGGGTGGTGATACTTGATGGGGATGCCGGCCTCCTCCATGCGCAGGCACATCTCGCTGCGGCACTCGTAGGTGCGGTCGAGCGGCTTGGCAATGTGGTAGTGGCCCTGCCGCGGGACGATGACGCCGCGGCCGTTGATGTCGCCGTTCCAATGCGCCTGCTCGGCGTCGAGGCTCATGCCGATCTCGTTCGGCGCGACCTTCCATGCTACATCGTCGAAGAGATAGAACTCAAATTCCGGCAGAATGAGCATCGTGTCGGCGATGCCGGTATCACGCATATACTGCTCCGCCGCCAGCACGATGTTGCGCGGATACTGGTCGAGCGGGCGGTTGTGGGGGTAGTCGATGATCATGGCGTTGCCGGTCATCGACAGGGTGGAGACCTCACAGAAGGGGTCGATCTGCGCGGTAGCGGGGTCGGGAATAAAGACCATGTCGCTCTTTTCGACCACGGCATAGCCGTAGTTCGAGGCGTCGAAGCCGATGCCGTCGGTCATGGTCGCTTCGGTAAAATTCTGGGCGGGAATGGTCACATGGCGGTACTGGCCGTTGATATCGACCATTTTGAAATCGACCATCTTGATGCCCTGCTCACGAATGAGCTGCATGACATCCTGTGCCGTTTTAGCCATTGGGAATTACCTCCAAAATTTATGGTTCGGCTCAGCGAGCCGCCTTGCCGAGATAGGCCTCCGCGATGGCGGGGTCCTTGAGCAGTTCTTTGCCCGGGCCGGACTTGGTGATGCGGCCCTGCTCGAGAACATAGGCGTTGTCCGCGACAGAGAGCGCCTTGAGCGCATTCTGCTCCACGAGCAGAATGGTCTTGCCCATGGCCTTGATCTCGCGGATGGTATCAAAAATGGTGTTGACCAGCAGCGGCGCGAGGCCGAGGGACGGCTCGTCGAGCATAATGAGGTCGGGCGCGGACATGATGCCGCGGCCCATCGCCAGCATCTGCTGCTCGCCGCCGGAGAGCGTGCCGGCGATCTGATTTTTGCGCTCCTCCAAGCGCGGGAAAATCTCATACACGCGCTTGAGGTCGCGCTCGATGCCGTCCTTGTCGCTGCGGAGGTACGCGCCGACCTTCAGGTTCTCGTAAACGGTGAGGTTCGCGAAGATCAGGCGGCCCTCCGGCACCTGACACACGCCGAGCTGGACGACCTTGTTCGCGGCGGTCGGCAGCGGCTGACCCTTGTAGAGGATCTCGCCGGACTTGTACTTCACAAGGCCGGAGATGGCGTTCATCATGGACGATTTGCCCGCGCCGTTGGAGCCGATCATCGAGACGATCTGCCCCTCCTCGACCTCGAGCGAGATGCCCTTGAGGGCGTGGATGCCGCCGTAGTAAACGTTCAGGTCGCGAATTTCAAGCATCGCCATCGCCGTCGTCCTCCTTTCCGAGATAGGCCTCGATGACCTCGGGGTTGCTCTGGATCTCCGCGGGCGTTCCCTCGGCAAGAGGCTTGCCGAAGTTGAGCACAAAGATGCGGTCGGAGACGTTCATCACGAGGTCCATGTGATGCTCGATGATGAGCACGGTCAGGTCGAAGCGGTCGCGGATCTCGCGGATGAGGTCCATCAGGGCAAGCGTCTCCTCCGGATTCATGCCGGCGGCGGGCTCGTCGAGCAGCAGCAGCTTGGGATCGGTCGCAAGCGCGCGGGCGATCTCCAGCTTGCGCTGCTGGCCGTAGGGCAGGTTGACGGCGATCATGTCGCGCTGCTCCCAGATGCCCATGATCTTCAAAAGCTCCTCGGTCTTTTCGCGCAGAGCCTTTTCCTGGTAATAGTACTTCGTCAGCCATTTGGGACCGACCTTGAGGCGCCAGAGCGACTGGAAGATGTTGTAGTCCGCCTCCGCGTGGCACGCGGTGAGAACGTTGTTGTAGACCGTTTCGCTCTTGAACAGGCGGATGTTCTGGAATGTGCGCGCCATGCCGCGGGACATGATGTCGTAGGGCTGCTTGCGGAAGGGCTTGACATCCGTTTCGCGCATATCGTCCTTGATGATGGCGTCGCCCTGTCCGACGACTGTACCGTCGAAAATGACGCGGCCCTCGGTGAGCGCGTAGACGCCCGTGATGAGGTTAAAGATGGTGGTCTTGCCCGCGCCGTTGGGACCGATGAGCGCGTAGATCTCGCCTTTTTTGATCTTGAAGGAAACGTCGCCCACGGCGGTCAGGCCGCCGAAGCGCTTGGTGACGTGCCAGAGCTCGAGCATGACGTTGGGGTCATGGTGCTTGAAGGTGATGTCGCTCATACCGACGCCTCCTCTCCGACGCTGCCGCCGTCAGGCGGAGGCAGGTCCTTTTTCTTCTTGGTGAAAACGCGGCCGACGGCACGGCAGATCCTGCCGACCGGCAGCTCCTTGCCGCCCATGAGACCCTTCGGACGGACGATCATGATGACGATAACGGCGAGGCCGTACATCACGAGACGCCAGTCACCGACCGCGCGCAGCAGCTCCGGCAGCGCGCAGAGCAGCACCGTGCCGAGCACCGAGCCGGTGATGGAGCCCATGCCGCCGAAGATGACCATGATGGTATACTCCGTGGACTTGGTCATCAGGAACATCTTGGGCTGGAGATAACCGAAGTAGTGCGCCATCATGCCGCCTGCGATGCCGGCGTAGAGCGCGGACATGCACATGGCGAGCATCTTGGAGCGGAAGGTGTTGATGCCGCTCATCTGCGCCGCCAGCTCGTCCTCGCGCACGGCGAGCATACTGCGTCCGTGCTTGGAGTTCATCAGCAGCGCCGTGGCGGTGAGGAAGATAATGACGATGAACAGCGCCGAGGAAAAGAGCGTGGAGAGGAAGGTGCCGACATCGCCGTTGGAAAGTGCGTTCCAGTCACCGAACAGAGTCGTTTTGAGCGGAATGCTCGCCACGCCCTTCGCGCCGTCAAGCAGGAAGTCCTTGCCGCCGACGTTGATGGTGAGCTGCAAATTGTTAAAGATCAGCCGTATCGCCTCGCCCACGCCGAGCGTGGCGATGCAGAAGTAGTCGCCCTTGAGGTTGAGCGTGATCTTGCCGAGGCCCGCGCCGAGCAGCATGGCGGCGAGGCCCGCGATGATGAGCGAGAGCCAGTAGGGCAGGCCGAACGCCATCGTGCAGAGAATGGAAACATACGCGCCGATGCACACGAAGCCCGCGTGACCGAACGAGAACATACCAGTGTAGCCCGTAAGGATGGAAAGGCCGAGCACGATGAGCAGGGTGTAGCAGGACTGAATGAGGATGCCTTCGATGTAATACCAGCTAAACATATCGTTCCTCCCTCCTTACGCCTTGTCTTCCACGACCTTGCCCATCAGGCCGGACGGCTTGATGACGAGGACGAGGATCAGAAGTCCGTACACGAACAGGTCGCGCAGGTTGGAGTTGAAGGACGCGACAAAGATCTCCATGATGCCGAGCAGCACCGAGCCGACGATCGCGCCGGGGAGACTGCCGAGGCCGCCGAACACCGCCGCGACGAAGGACTTGTTCGTGACCTGACCGATGGTGGGCTTGACGATGAAGCGCATGCCGTAGAGCATACCGGCGAAGCCGGCGAGCACGCCGCCCATGAGGAAGATGATGAAGATCACGAGATCGCCGTTGATGCCCATGAGGGTCGAGGCCTTCTCGCTGTAGGAGCAGGCGCGGATGGCAAGGCCGACCTTGGTTTTCTGTATGATGAACATCAAAATCAGCAGCGCGACGGCCGAGACCACGATCATCAGCAGACTGTCGACGCCAAGGGAGATCCCGCCGATGTTGATGCGGTTATCGAAGATCGGAGGGTAGTTTCTGGGGGTGCCGTCGATGGTGGCGATGACGAAATTTTCCAGGAAGATGGAAGCGCCCATCGCCGAGATGATGAAGTACAGGGACGGGGCATGGCGCTTACGCAGCGGCGAGTAGACCAGCCGCTCGATGATGACGGCGAGCAGGCCGCTGCCCACGCCGCAGAGCAGAAACGCCGGAAGAAACGGAACGTTCAGCGCCGTGAGTGCAAAATAGCCCACATAAGCGCCGACCATGATGACGCCTCCGTGGGCAAAGTTGGAAAAGTTCATAATGCTGTAGACCAGCGAATAGCCGACCGACATCAGCGCGTACATACCGCCGAGGCAGATGCCGTTGACCAGCTGCTGGAGAAAATATTCTATACCCATGTATAGCCTCCTTTTGTCCTGTTAACCTCGGGCGCCCCGTGCGGGGCGCCCGAGTGTCGAAAGGGTGCTTGCTTTTTCTGTTTTGGGAATGTGCTTAGTCTGCGGCGATGTAGGTCTCAAAGACGTAGGTCTTGTTCTTGCCGTCGATGCGCTCCACACAGCCGGACTTGCCGACGGGGTTGTGGTCCTCGGCAGAGATCTTGATCTTACCGGCCATGCCCTCGACCTCGACCTGAGAGTACGCGTCGGCGATGGCCTGCGGGTCATCGCTGCCGGCCTTCTCGACCGCCGCGCACCAGAGCAGGAACGCGTCGTGCGCCATGTAGCCGTTGAGCTCCATCTTCGCGCCGTTGTACTTCTCGGCATACTCCTTGCGGAAGGCGTCGCCCGCGGGATCGACGAGGGAAACGTGGTTGATGACGTAGGAGCCGTCCACCGCGTCGGCGGCGTCGAAGAGGACCTCGGACGCGCAGCCGTCGCCGCCGAGCATCGGCACCTCAATGCCGAGGGTGCGGGCCTGCTTGTGGATCATGATGAAATCCTGATAGAAGATGGGGGTGAAGATGATCTGGGGCTGCGCTTCCTTGATCTTGGTCAGCTGCGCGGTGAAGTCGGTGTCGCCGGCGGTGTAGCCCTCCTCGGCGACGATGGTGCCGCCCTTGGACTCAAAGACCTTGACGAAGTTGTCCTTCAGACCCAGCGCGTAGTCGTCGTTGACGTCGTAGAGGATGGCGGCCTTATCGAAGCCGAGGTTATCATACACGAACGAACCGGCGATCTTGCCCTGCTGGGGATCGAGGAAGCAGACGCGGAAGTTGTATTCCTTGAGCTGACCGTCCTGCATGGTGACCTTCTCGTTGGTCGCCACGGTGGACATATCGGAGATCTTGTACTGGTCGAGGACGGACTGGATGGCGATGCACTGACCCGAGGCGTTCGGGCCGATGATCGCGCAGACCTGATCCTGCGCGCACAGACGCTTGGCGACGTTGACCGCCTCCTGCGCGTCGCCCTTGGTGTCGTAGCAGATCAGCTCGACCTGCTTGCCGAGCAGTCCGCCGTTGGCGTTGAGGTCTTCGACCATCATCTTGAGGGTCTGGCTTTCGCAGGTGCCGTAGGCGGCCTGGTCGCCGGTGAGCGAGCCCATCCAGCCGAGCTTGATGGTGTCGCCGCCGGAGCTGCCTCCGTCGTCCTTCTTGCCGCAGCCGACGAACAGTGTCGCGAGCATCAGGCAGGCGAGGGTGAGAGCAATGAGCTTCTTCATGGATTTGCGCATGGTTTGTATCCTCCTTCAATTTGTTGTGACCGTTTTCCTTCCTCGGAACGGTCAGGGCTTGCAGGGATGGATGTCCGCCGTGCGGAGCCGGCCCCTGCATCAATGCCGTCCATACTTGATGTGTATGACGCAAGAGAGCGGCAAATGAATTGCAAAGGGCCTATGTCCAAAATAACACCTCGCCGGGTTATTGTCAAGTCATATCATGAGATACTTGCAAAGCGTATGATTTTTGTGCAAAATAACAAAAATGACCGAATCAAAGCTCGAAAAGCGGCGAAAAAAACGCTTCGGCTGCGGAAAAACAGCCGAAGCGGCAAGGGAAAAAGAGATTATAGGCGACTTTCCTGAAGCGCGACCTTTTTGCGGAAATCGCCGGGCGTCATCACCTTGAAGCGCAGGAAATTGCGGTTGAAGGTCTTGACGTTGGCGTAGCCGACCTCCATGGCGATGTAGGTCACGGTCTGGTCGGTGGTGAGCAGCAGCTCGGCGGCGCGGTTGATGCGGACGTAGTTGAGAAATTCCTCGAAATTCTTCTCCACCTGCAGCATCAGTGCGCGGTTCATTTCGGCGGCGGTGCAGCCGAATTTTTCGGCGACCACGCGTGCGGAGAGCGGCTCGTTGTAGCTGCGGCAGATATACTCCACCAGCGCGTAGACGCGCCGGTCGGTCTCGATGCGGCAGATGCTCTCCACGCGCCGGTAGGTCTTGCGGTAGTCGTTGATGCGCATTCCCACGCGCGCGGAAAAAACCTTGGAGATATGCGAGGCGTCCACATAGCCGAGCGCCGCGGCGATCTCCTCGAGCGTGAGGTCGGTATAGAGCAGATAATTCGCGGTCTTGCCGATGCGCATTTCGTTCAGAAGGTCAAAGAACGAGAGTCCCGTCATGCCGCTGATATAGCTGCTCAGGCTGCTCTCGGAGACATAGAAGATGCGCGAGAGCCCCTTGAGCGTCAGCTTTTCGCCGGTGTGGCAGTAGAGATAGCGCAGGATCTCGCTCCTGTCCGGCGCGGCGGAGGCGCGGTCGGCCGCGGCGGGCTCGGGTTGCTCGGCGCGGAAGCGCTCCATGAGGATCACCAGCTCGACGAGGCGGTTGACGACGGCGAGCGAGCCGAGGACCTTCGGCGGGGCCGCGCCGAGAATGGATTCCAGCCCCACCTCCTCGCGCAGCGAGAGGAAAAATTGCTGCATCCGGTGGGCCTGTCCCTCGTTGCAGTAGAGCGCGGGCTGCCGTTCAATATGCGCGAGCCAATCCACCGCGTCGCCGCGCTCGTCGGAGAAGGCGCGGATGTAGCGGTTGAGCGTGTGGAGGTTGTAGATCACGAGGTGATATTGCAGCGGCTCGGCGACCTCCGTCACCGCCGTGATCTGCCACGGCAGGATGGAGAGAAGCGTATTCGGCCGCAGCTCCACGTCGTGCCCTTGGATGCGGATGACGCCGTGCCCCTCGCAGATGTAGAGGAAGCGGGCCTCCTGATGGATCAGCGGCGCGGTCGGCGCCTCGATGGTCTCGTTGTCGAACGAGCACAGCTTGCTCCGGTCGAGACGGGAGCGTTCAAAGGACTGCATCGCGGCAAGGTCTTTCATATCGGTCACCTCATTCGGCCCGCGCCGGACGGCGCGGGGTTGCCTTATGCGTTGTTTCGGTGTATAGTATACCGCAGAGGCGACCCATTTGGCAAGTGCCGGAAAGCTCGCAGGGAAGCGGAGCGGCAAAGGGCGCGCCACGCAAATTTGCCGTTAAATACAAGAAAAATAGCTGAAAATGTCCAGCGCGTTTTTCAAAAATTGGTATGCTATGTACAGAACATGAGTCAATTTCCCCCATTGGGGGCGAACTATCTTGAAGGAGGACTATCCCATGCCCGTTAATCTCAAAGGCCGTTCTTTTCTCACGCTGAAGGATTTCACCCCCGATGAGATCCGCTATATGCTCAACCTCGCCGCCGATCTGAAGGCGAAGAAGCGCGCCGGCATCCGCGGCAACCTGCTCGCCGGTAAGAACATCGTGCTGCTCTTCGAGAAGACCTCCACCCGCACCCGCTGCGCGTTTGAGGTTGCCGCCTATGACGAAGGCGCGCACGTCACGTTCCTCGATTCCAAGTCCTCCCAGATGGGCAAGAAGGAGACCATGGTCGACACCGCGAAGGTCCTTGGCCGCTTCTTCGACGGCATCGAGTACCGCGGCTACGACCAGAAGGTCGTCGAGGGTCTCGCCGCCAACGCCGGTGTTCCCGTGTGGAACGGTCTGACCGACGTCGATCATCCCACCCAGGCGCTCGCCGACATCCTCACCCTCATGGAGAACACCAAGAAGCCCCTCAACAAGTGCAAGCTCGTTTTCTGCGGCGATACCCGCAACAACGTGGCCTACTGCCTGATGTACATCTGCGCCAAGCTCGGTATGCACTATGTCGGCTGGGGCCCGAAGGAGCTCGCTCCCGCCGCTGACGTCGTGGAGTATTGCCGCGAGGTCGCCAAGGAGACCGGCGCCGTCGTCGAGTACGGCGAGGACAAGGCTCTGCTCAAGGGCGCCGACGCTCTCTACACCGATATCTGGGCTTCCATGGGCGAGGAGGACAAGATCCCCGAGCGCGTGAAGCAGCTCACCCCCTACAAGGTCACCGGCGACGTGATGAAGGCCACCGAGAACAGCGACTGCATCTTCCTGCACTGCCTGCCCTCCTTCCACGACTTCGACACCACCATGGCCAAGAGCCAGATGGAGCTCGGCTACGATATCCGCGAGGTCACCGACGAGGTGTTCCTCTCCCCGAACTCCAAGGTGTTCGACGAGGCCGAGAACCGTATGCACACCATCAAGGCTGTCATGGTCGCCACCATCGGCAACGTCTGATCGAAACAACTCGCTCAAGGGCGACGATCTTTTCTTCACTCACGGCAAAGCCTCCGGTGCAAACCGGAGGCTTTGCCGCATTCCATCATTATATAATATAAGGAAACCGCTCTGCCCACGGCAGAGCGGTTTTTCGTTCAATCCTCCGGCATGGCGACGGCGCGCACGGGCGAGCCGTCAGCGTTCTTGAAGCGCAGGGGGAGCGTCGCGTAGGGAAAGGTTTTCCCCACAAGGGAGGCGAGATTGCAGAGATTCTCCGTGTTCACAAAGCCTGCGCCGAGCAGGATCTTGTGCACAGGATAGTCCACCGTGTCCATCGGGTCGATGGAGATGGCGTCGGTGCCGACGCCCTTGAGCGGAAAAGCGGCAAGGTACTCCGCCGCCTCAAGCGAGAGCACGGGGAAGGGGGAGAAGTATTGCTCGCTGCCCCAATATTTCTCCCAGCCGGTGTAGAAGAGCAGGAAGTCTGCGGCCTCGATCTCCGAGGCATGGAGCTGGAGCCGCGCTTTGGGGATCTCCTTTCCCGCAAGGTCGGAGCAATCGAGCACATAGGCCGTGCCGATGTACTTGTCCGCCGGAAATTGATCGAGCGTCTTGCCGTCGCGCAGCATATGCGCAGGGGCGTCCATGTGCGTGCCGGTGTGGGAGCCCATCGTCAGCAGCGTTTCGCGGAAGCCGTGCTGCTCGAAGGTGTTTGAGGGTGTGAGCTTCGGCGGCTCGGTCTCGGGATAGACGGGCATGGCTTCTTCAATGAGGTGGGTCAGGTCAAGAATTTTCATGGCGCTTCTCCTTTTCCAAAAAAATCATCAGGGCGGCGAGGTCGGCGGGGGACACGCCCGAAATGCGCCCCGCCTGTCCGAGCGAGCGGGGACGGATGGCGGCGAGCTTTTCCCGCGCCTCGAGCCGCAGACCGTCGATGCTGGAATAGTCAAGCTCCTCGGGCAGCAGGCGGCTCTCGAGCCGCGTAAACTCCTCGACCTCGGCCATCTGGCGGCGGATGTAGCCCTCGTACTTCACGGTGATCTCCACCTGCTCGGCGATGTCCTGCGGGCAGGCGGCGCAGCCGGCGTCGAAGGCTCGCAGATCGTCGTAGCGCAGCTGCGGGCGGCGCAGCAGCGCGATGAGCGGGCTGCCGTCCGTGATCTCCGCCGTGCCGCGCTCTCGCAGCAGCGCGTTGAGCGCATCGCTCGCGGGAAGGCCGGTGTGCTCGAGCCGTTTGATCTCCCGCGCGACGGCGGCGTACTTTTCCTCCACGGCGGCAAGACGCTCGTCGGAGATGAGGCCGATGTCGTGCCCGAGCTTTGTGAGCCGCCGGTCGGCGTTGTCCTGCCGCAGAAGCAGGCGGTATTCGCTGCGGCTCGTCATGATGCGGTAAGGCTCGTTCGTACCCTTGGTCACAAGATCGTCGATGAGCGTGCCGATGTAGCTCTCCGAGCGGGAGAGAACAAAGGGAGACTGCCCCGCGAGCCTGCGCGCGGCGTTCACGCCGGCAACAAAGCCCTGTACGGCGGCCTCCTCGTAACCGGACGAGCCGTTGAACTGCCCCGCGCCGTACAGCCCCGTGATGGCTTTCGTTTCCAGCGTAGGCTTGAGCGCGGTGGGGTCGATGCAGTCGTACTCAATGGCGTAGGCGGGGCGCATGATCTCCGCGTGCTCAAGCCCCGGAATGGTATGGACCATCCGCACCTGTACGTCCTCGGGCATCGAGGAGGAAAAGCCCTGAATGTACAGCTCCTCGGTATCAAGCCCCATCGGCTCGATGAAGAGCTGGTGGCGGGGCTTGTCCGCGAAGCGGACGATCTTCGTCTCGATGCTCGGGCAGTAGCGTGGCCCGACGCCCTCGATCACACCGGAGTAGATGGGGCTGCGGTCGAGATTTTCGCGGATGATGCGATGTGTCTCCTCGTTCGTGTAGGTGAGGTAGCACACCGCCTGATTGCAGGGAACGTGCTCGGTCGTGAACGAGAACGGCAGCGGCTCGGCGTCGCCGTCCTGCCGTTCCATTTTGGAGAAATCGACGCTGCGGGCGTTGACGCGCGGGGGCGTGCCGGTCTTGAAGCGGCGCAGGGGAAGTCCGAGCGCGCGCAGCCGCTCCGCGAGCGGCAGGCTCGCGTGCATCCCGTCGGGGCCGCTTGACTGAATGCATTCGCCCACGATGGTGCGCCCGTCAAGGTAGGTTCCCGAGCAGAGGATGACGGCCTTTGCGCCGAACACCGCGCCCGTCGCGGTGACGACGGCGTAGACTGCGCCGTTTTCCACGCGCAGCTCCACGATCTCCGCCTGCCGGAGCGTCAGGTTTTCCTGCCGCTCGAGCGTATGCTTCATGATCTGCTGATAGCGGCGGCGGTCCGCCTGCGCGCGCAGAGACCACACGGCGGGGCCCTTGCCGCGGTTCAAAAGGCGATACTGGATGCAGGCGCGGTCGGCGGCCTTTGCCATCTCGCCGCCGAGCGCGTCCAGCTCGCGCACAAGATGGCCCTTACCCGTGCCGCCGATGGCGGGGTTGCAGGGCATATTGCCCACGGCGTCAAGGTTGATGGTGAAGCAGACCGTTTTCCGTCCCAATCGCGCGCTTGCAAGCGCGGCTTCAATGCCGGCATGGCCCGCGCCGATGACGGCGACGTCGTAGTCGCCGGCAAAAAATTCGTACATAGGCGTCCTCTCGCCTCCCGAAGAACAAAATTGGATACATTATTTTACCACAGGGCTTTGAGCGGAAACAAGCAAAACGAATTAGCACAAAGCACAAAACGGCAAAAATATTTTTGTGAAATATGTTGAAAATCACGCTTGCGCACTTGACGAAGAAGTGGTATCCTACACTTGAAATTGAAAAGAGAAAGGAGCGTGAGAACCAATATGATGTTTGAAAACTTCAAGGGCTTCGACGTCGATGACATGATCTTCGGCACGACGGAGCAGATCGTCAGCGAGCGCTGAGCGACCAAAACGGAACCACGCAGGGATGCGTGGATTTTTTGTTTTTATGGGGCAGTTTGCACCGTTGACGATAAAAAATTGGGAAAATCCGCCGCCGAGGCGGATTTTTCTTGCCTTTCGCGCGGCGGTATGATATACTTTTTCGGCTAATGCAGTATGAGAAGAGGAGATCACCATGGCTGTTATCGAATACGATTCCTATAAGCAGAAACTGCTCGCCATGAGCGACACGTTTGAAAACCTTCAGAAGGCCCTCGATATCGAATCCTCCAAGCACGAGATCGCGCGGCTCGAGGCCGAGGCGCATGAGGACGGCTTCTGGAACGACATCGAGCGCTCGCAGGCCAATCAGATGCGCACCAAGCAGCTGCAGAATAAGGTCCACCGCTTTGAAAAGCTCGTCTCCACGCGCGACGACCTGCTCGCCCTCATCGACATGGGCAACGAGATGGACGACGCCAGCCTGCTGCCCGAGCTGGAGGAGGGCTTCGCCGATCTGGAGAAGCGGATCGAGGAGGTCCGTCTCACGACGCTGCTCTCCGGTGAGTACGATAACTGCAACGCCATTCTGACCTTCCACGCCGGCGCGGGCGGCACCGAGGCGCAGGACTGGACGCAGATGCTCTACCGTATGTATATGCAGTGGGCGAACAAGCACGGCTTCGAGTTCGAGATGATGGACTATATCGACGGCGAAGAGGCCGGCATCAAGAGCGCGACGGTCATGGTCAAGGGCGAGAACGCCTACGGCTATCTCAAGAGTGAGAACGGCGTCCACCGTCTGGTGCGCGTTTCCCCCTTTGACGCGAACGCCCGCCGCCAGACGAGCTTCGCCGCGCTCGAGGTCATGCCCGAGCTGCCCAACGACATCGAGGTCGACATTCGCCCCGAGGACATTGAAATGCAGGTCTACCGCTCCTCCGGCGCGGGCGGCCAGCACGTCAATAAGACCTCGTCTGCGGTGCGTCTCATTCATATCCCCACCGGCATCGTCACCGCCTGCCAGACGCAGCGCAGCCAGTTCCAGAACCGCGACTACGCCATGCAGATGCTCAAATCCAAGCTCATGGAGCTGAAGATCCAGCAGCACGCGGAGAAGATCAGCGACCTCAAGGGCGTGCAGCTCAAGATCGAATGGGGAAGCCAGATCCGCTCCTATGTCTTCATGCCCTACCAGCTCGTCAAGGATACGCGCACGGACTACGAGACCGGCAACATTCAGGCGGTCATGGACGGCGACCTCGACGGCTTCATCAACGCCTACCTCACCAAGGCCGCGAACGGCGAACTGAAAAAATAAAGAAAAAGGTGCTCTGTCCGCCGGATGGAGCACCCTTTCACGCACGGAGATACGGAAAATGGACGAAAATATCAGAGAAGAGATCCTACAGGAAAATAAAATGGGCACCATGCCGGTCGGCAGGCTGCTCTTCAGCATGGCGGTGCCGATGATGGTATCCATGCTGTTTCAGGCGCTCTACAACGTGGTGGACAGCATCTTTGTGGCAAAGCTCAGTCAGGACGCGATGAACGCCGTGTCGCTCGCGTTCCCGCTCCAGACGCTGTGCATCGCCTTTTCCGGCGGCACGGGCGTGGGCATGAACGCCCTGCTCTCCCGCTCGCTGGGCGAGAAGAATCAGGCGGGCGCGGACCGCGCGGCGAATGTGGGACTGTTTTTGACGCTGTGCAATTTTGTGCTCTTCGCCCTCATTGGCTGGACGCTTGCGGGACCGTTCTTCCGCTTTCAGACGGACAACCCGCAGATCATCGCTTACGGACGCGACTATGTGACCGTCTGCATCGGCTGCTCGATCGGCCTGTTCTTCCAGATGTATAATGAGCGCCTGCTGCAATCGACGGGACGCACGAACCTCTCCATGATCACGCAGATCGCCGGCGCGGCCACCAACATCGTTCTCGACCCCATCCTCATTTTCGGCCTGCTCGGCTTCCCGCGGCTGGAGGTCGCCGGTGCGGCGATCGCCACCGTTATCGGTCAGCTCGTCGGCGCGTCCATCGGCTTCTATCTCAACCTCACGCACAATCCCGACGTGCATCTGCGCCGCCGCGAGATCCGTCCTCACGCCGCGACGATCAAGGAGATCTACGCGGTCGGCGTGCCGTCCATCATCATGCAGTCCATCGGCTCGGTGATGGTGTTCGGCATGAACAAGATCCTCATCTCCTTTACCGAGGCGGCGACGGCGGTGTTCGGCGCGTACTTCAAGCTCCAGAGCTTCATTTTCATGCCCATCTTCGGCCTGAATAACGCGATGGTGCCTATCATTTCGTACAACTACGGTGCGGGCAAGCCGGAGCGCTTCCGCAGGACGATCCGCCTTTCGGCTGTCACAGCCATCGCCATCATGTGCGTGGGTCTTGCGCTCTTCGAGATCATCCCCGGTACGCTGCTCGGTCTCTTCTCCCCCTCGGAGGAGATGCTGACCATCGGCAGGACCGCGCTGCGCATCATCGGCCTGACGTTCCCGCTCGCGGGCTTCTGCATCGTCTCGGGCAGCGTCTTTCAGGCGCTCGGCACGCCGTTTTACAGTCTGATCGTCTCGGTCTGCCGCCAGATCTGCGTGCTGCTGCCGGTGGCGTATCTGCTCTCCCTGACCGGACGGCTGGAGCTGGTGTGGTGGTCGTTCCCCATCGCCGAGCTCGTGAGCCTGACGCTCTCGGCCATCTTCCTGCGCAGGACGCTGCGCGCGGCCGGCGAACGCCTGAGCCAAAAATAAAAAAGGAGACGCCGTCCGGTGGGTGGCGTCTCCTTGCTGTATTCTGCGCTTATAGCCCCAGACCGGGGATGTTCAGACCGCTGGTGAAGCTGTTCATGCGGCTGCTCATCGCGTCGTCCGCCTGCCGCAGCGCCTCGTTGACCGCGGAGATCACGAGGTCCTGCAGCATCTCGACGTCCTCGGGATCGACCGCCTCGGGCTTGATGGTGAGCGCGGTGATCTCCTTCTTGCCGTTTGCCGCAGCGCTGACGGCACCGCCGCCGACGCTCGCTGTGAAGGTGGCCTCCTCGACCTCCTGCTGAGCCTTCGCCATCTCCTGCTGCATCTGCATGAGCTTCTGCTGCATCTGCATCTGCTGCGCCGCCTGTCCCGCGCCGTTCGAGAAGCCGCGGCGCGCGCTGTAACCCTTTGCCATATCCGTATTCCTCCTGATGTTACTTGATGTTGAAGTTATCGAACTTGCTGCCCATACGCAGCAGGTCCTGAAATTTGTCGCGTTTTTTTCCGTCCTCCGGCTCGCCGACCACAAAGCGCACGGCGACTGCCCGGCCGACGCTCTGGCCCGTCACCTCGCGCAGCACCGCGGCGACCGCCTCGGTATCGAGCATGGCCTTCGTCACCGCCGTCGGACAGTAGACCGTCAGCACGCCGTTGGCGAGCCGTCCGTCCGCCTGACCGACGAACGCGCGCTTGTCGGGCGTGAGTCGGTTTTTGTAGCTCTCCATCAGCGTGAGCCAGATATCGCCGTCGCCGGTCGGTGCGGACGCTTCCGCCTTCGGCTCTGCGGCCTGCGGCGCGGGAGCCGTCATCGCGCTCTGCGGACGTTCCGGCTCTGCCGGCTCGCCGTAGGGCGGGGGAGCGTCGTCAAAGGATCCGTCCGCCGGCGCGGGCACCACCTGCGCCGTGCTTTCCGCGGCAGCATAACGCACGCCCGTGGCCATCTGCTGTTCGAGCCGTGCGAGCCGCGCGTTGATGGCGCTCAAATCGCCGGAGAGCGTTTCGTCGCAGAGCTTCAGGAGACACAGCTCCGCATCCGTGCGGCGGTTGACGCTCACGTTCATGTCCGCCGCCGCGCGCTGGAGCGTGGTGCAGATGGCGATAAGCCGCGCGCTGTCGGCCTGCCGCAAAAGGCTGCCCATCGTCTGGCCGTCGTAGCCACCCGTGAGCAGCGCCGCGCCGCCCTCGGGAGCCGTTTTGGAAATGAGCAGGTCGCGCGCGAGCGCGGACAGCTCGCCGAGCACCGCGCCCACATCCTTGCCGCTGCCATAGAGCCGGTGGAGCAGCAGCAGCGCGGCCTTCGTGTCGCGCCGCAGAACGCAGTCCATCAGCTGTGCGGTCTGGAGGTTGCCCGCCAGTCCCAGCGCGTCGAGCACCGCCGCGCTGTCGATGGTCCCGCCCGCCGCCGCGCACTGGTCCAAAAGACTCAGCGCGTCGCGCAGCGCGCCGTCGGCAATGTGCGCGAGCAGTTCCGCACCGTCCGGCCGGAGGTCGATGCCCTCCTGCTCCGCGATGTAGTTCAGCCGTCCCACGATCTCGCGCGGCAGAATGCGGCGGAACGCAAAGCGCTGGCAGCGTGAGAGAATGGTCGCGGGCACCTTGTGCAGCTCGGTCGTCGCCAGAATGAACATCAGGTGCTCCGGCGGCTCCTCCAGAATTTTCAGCAGCGCGTTGAACGCCGCGATGGAGAGCATGTGCACCTCGTCGATGATGTACACGCGCTTTTTCACCTGCGCAGGGGAGTAGATGGCCTCGTCCCGCAGCGCGCGGACGTGGTCCACGCCGTTGTTCGAGGCGGCGTCAAGCTCCATCACATCGAGAAAGCCGCCGGACTCGATGCCGAGGCAGCTTGAGCATTTGTTGCAGGGGTTACCATTCTCGGGGTGCTCGCAGTTGACTGCCTTGGCGAGGATCTTTGCGCAGGTGGTTTTGCCCGTGCCGCGCGTGCCGGTGAAGAGGTAGGCGTGCGAGAGCCGTCCCTCTGCGACCTGCCGCTGCAGCGTTTCAGTGACATGCTCCTGCCCGACCACGTCGGAGAAAGTCTTGGGTCGCCACTTGCGGTACAGCGCCTGATACATACCACATTGCCCCTTTCGTGAGGATAGAAAAGGTCCTCCGTATACAGCTGCGTGACCGGCGCCCTTGCGGCACATGACTGGTCCCGCTTAATGCTGCTCGGTTCCCCGCCTGACATGGTTCGCGGGCATTCATTGCGCAAGACCGATCCCGCAGCTGTATGCGGAGGACGGATAACAACAGATATTATACGATACGGCTTTCGGAAAGGCAACAAAAATTTTTTGAAAAAAGTGAAAAAAGGACTTCACAAATGAGAAAAGCTGTGGTATGATATGCGGGCTGAAAAGTTCATGGGCCTGTAGCTCAGTTGGGAGGGCGATCCCGACATAAAGCGGGCCCCACTTGATGATCGATATTTTCAGCCAAGTTAATATTTGGGCCTGTAGCTCAGTTGGGAGAGCGTACGGTTCGCATCCGTAAGGTCGTGGGTTCGAATCCCTTCAGGTCCACCAAAACGACAAAATCCGAACTTGTTCCTAATCAGGGATGGGTTCGGATTTGTCTTTTATCTGGAAGATACCATTTGACGCAAAAGGTCATCCCGCCGAGGGATGACCTTTTGCTTTCGGATATTGAAAATATTTGAAAACCAGAGTAAAATACAATTACATATCTGTACTGCCCTATATACAATCATTGTGTCGGAGGTAAAGAGAGAATATGCAGAAGAAAAGAATCTTGTCCGCAGTCATCGCGGCAGCATTGAGCGCGACTATGACAGTACCCGCCTTTGCTGCAGCCCCTACATTCAGTGATGTGCCCGCCAGCCATTGGGCTTATACGGCAATCGAGAAAGCAGCCGGGGCAAAGATGGTAGGCGGTATTGGAAACGGCAAATACAGTCCTACAGGCACCGTGACCGGGGGACAGCTTCTTGCCATGCTGACCCGCTACTTCTGCCCGAGTGACATTGAGACCGATGCGGCTGTTTTGGAGCAGGCGGGATGCAGCGGCAAGTGGTATAGCGGCAACTGGTATGCCGCCCTGAAAAACGGCTATCTGGACGGTTTGGAGAAATCCGGCTTGAATTTGGATGTTCCTGTGACCCGTGAACAGATGGTTGCAATTCTTTACAATGTGGCGGGGCATCCCGAAGCAGACACCTCTGCCCTCTCTCCGTTCAATGACAAAAATCAGGTTGCCGCGTATGCGGTCAACGGCTTTGCATGGGCGGTTTCCAATAAGGTTGTTGGCGGAACCAGCAATACCACTTTAAGTCCGAGCGGTACAGCCACCAGAGCGCAAGATTGCAGTTATTCAGATTCGCTATCTGGAAAATGTGGTGGGCGCTACGTTCCCGGAGGTCACTCCCAGCCAGCCGGAAACAAAGCCGGAACAAGGCGATGCAACCACAGTTCCGTCTGATGTGAATGCTTATATCAAGACGCTGCCGGAAACTGTCCAGAGCGGAATTGCGCTTGTGTATGATGACTTGTATTTTTCTGACCCGGCAGAGATTCAGGCGGCGGGTATCGGAAAGAGAGCGGATAAGCCGACACTTGGCTATACGGCAACGGCCAACCAGAATGGTTACCACACGGAATGCACCCTCGACCTTTCCGGCGCAGTATTGGATTACGATGGTTTGGCTGTTCTGAATCGCTACCGTGCAGAATCTGGGAAAAACTGCGGTGATGCGGTATGGGCTTATGGTGACATGACCGAAGAGCAGGCACTGGCAGGCGCAAAGTATCATGACAGAACTGGAGTAATTTGGGCTGCTATTCTTACTGAGGCGGATTCTGTGGAAGAGGCATTTGCAAATTACGACAGGGCGGGGGTGCTGGGTTCCTTTATTGGTGAGACCCCTAATGTTGTGGCTATGGCGCATTATACGGAAGCGGATGGGAAGACTTATTACGCTCTGGTAGGGTGTGAGGACCATTACAATCCCTGTGGCGATGTAGCTGCTGCAAAAATAAATTACTGCATTAAATAAGCGGTTCTCGAATAACATTTAAGTCCAGCAAAAGGGCTCCTAATCGATGATTAGGAGCCCTTTTTGTAATGTGTTTTTACCGCTTTGTGTTTTTTCTATCTTCCGCCCATGCTTGAAATGCCAGTTGCCCGTTTTCCGTTTCAAAATATGTTTGAATTTTGGGGAGAAGACACCGTGCCAAATTGTCGATCACATGATTCGGAATTTGCTGCCTTTTAGGAGATCCAAAAGCTGAGCGGCCTGTTGGCCGGTCGGCGGATGGATCTCCTTTTTGACGATTCTGGGCAGGACACACGCGGCCGTCGGATCGTATCGAATATGGCCGAGCAGGAATTCGGCGAATGAAGAAGGCGGCGTCTCGCGCCTTGCAGCGGAATGGACGCCGAACGATAAAAGACAAGTTATGGCTTGCTGAAAAACTTATCGTATATTTGCATTTTTTGGAATGATTTAGAGCATTATTGTACAATGCGCCAGAAGAAATAGAGAATAGAGTAATAAAATGACGGTACATCATAATGCGAAGATTATGACTGCATTTGGAAAGCTGTATTTCCATTTTGGCTAGGAACAGACTACAATAAAAACACGCAAGGATATGCGAATCCTTAAGAACATTTTTGGAGAAGTAAAATGGAAAAAGGAAAACAGTTTAAGAAATTGATGGAGAACGAAGAGATCGTCGTTGCGATGGGAGCGGCGACTCCGCTGTTTGCGAAGCTGATTGAACGGGCGGGATTTCCCGTGGTCAATGTTACGGGTGCGGGACTTGCCAATATGAATTTTGCAATTCCGGACTACGGCATGGTTACGATGACCGAACAGGTAGAGATCATCAAGAGGATCAACGATGCTACCTCCTTGCCGCTTATCTGCGATCTGGACGACGGCTACGGTTCGGCGATCAATGTGTACCGCACGATCAAGGAGGTCTCGCGGTTAGACGTTGGCGCGGTATTTATTGAGGATCAGCAAAATCCGAAGCGCTGCGGTCATTTTGAGGATCATGCCATCATTCCGTTGGATTCTATGATCGGCAAGATCCACGCCGCAAAGGATGCTTCCAGCGATCCTGATATGCACCTGATGGTTCGTACCGATGCGCTGTCTGCTACTGGCAGTTATGAACAGACGCTGGAGATCGCACAGGCCTATGTTGAGGCGGGCGCAGATTCCATCTTCATTGAGGCGATCCAGACTGAGCAGGAGGTGCGTGATATTCCGCATCATTTCAGCGTGCCTGCGGTGATCAACCTCGTGGAAAAGGGCAAGACGCCGATGTTTCCCAATAAAGAACTGCAGGCGATGGGCTATAAAATCGTGTTTTATGGCAACGCGCTGCTCAAGGCGAGCATGTTCGGCGTGATGAAGATGCTCGATTACGTCAAGGAACACGACACGACCGATGGCTGCGACGACCAGCTGATGATCACTTCTGCGCTGCGCCATGAGATCCTCGGCAAAGAAGCCTATAAGGAACTCATCAAGAAGTATCAGTAAGGCCGAACACGATGAGCAATTTGATGATCGTTGCCCTGACCATGACGATCGGCTATTTGTTGGGCCGCGTTAAGGTGAAGGGTCTGTCCCTCGGAACGTCCGGCATTCTGTTGGCGGCGTTGGTATTGGGGCATTTCGGCTTTGTCGTCAGCCCGGATATTAAAAACATCGGCTTGGCATGCTTTGTCACTGCGGTGGGCATCATCGCAGGTCCAACCTTCTTCGAGAACTTCAAAAAGGGAGCGCTACAGTACATCTTTTTGGGGTTCCTGACGATCGGCATCGGCGCTGCCGTGTGCGTTGCGGTGATCAGGATCTCGGGTCTGCCTACGCCGCTGGCCCTGGGGCTTCTCAACGGCGCGTTAACGAGTACGCCCGGCCTTGCGGCAGCATTGGAGGCGACAGGCGACCCGATCGCATCGGTCGGCTATGGTATTGCCTATCCGTTCGGAGTGCTTGGCGTCGTACTCTTTGTGCAGGTGCTGCCCACACTGCTGAAAACGGATGTTAGGGGTGAGGTTGCAGAACTTGAGGGGATAGGCGGCGCTGTGGAGCGCCGGCACGGCGGCATCGCAGTGGAAAATCTGGGAATATTTTCCTTTGCCATCGCCCTTGCTGTCGGTGTATGGTTAGGTGGGGTAAAGATCCCGCTTGGACAGGGAGCGACCTTTAGTTTAGGCGTTTCAGGCGGCCCGCTGCTCACCGGTCTGTTGGTGGGGCACTTCGGACACATTGGCCCGATTTCGTTGGAGACGAAGAAAAGCACCATGGAAACGCTTCGTGAACTCGGACTTGCCTGGTTTCTGTTAGGCGCGGGAACAGAAGCGGGTCAGGGCTTTGTAGAAGTAGTGAAAGAGCAAGGCTTCGTGCTGTTTATATACGGTGCGCTGATGACGCTCATTCCCATGTTGGCAGTTTTCCTTATTGCAAAAAAACTGATGAAAATGGGGACGATGAATACGCTTGGCTCCATCTGCGGCGGCATGACCAGTACGCCGGCGCTGGGTTCCCTGATCGCGGTGGCGGGATCAGATGCGGTAGCCGCGGCTTATGCGGCAACTTATCCGATCGCGTTGGTGTGCGTGGTGCTATCTTCCCAGTTCGTTGCGCTCTTGCTGTGAAAAACGCGTGAGTACGAGATCGACGAGATACTGCTGTGCGTAGGTGAAGGTGCTGTCGGTGTCGTAGAAAAGATACAGATCGCGTACGGCATACTTGCTGTCGAGGACAAAGTAGGATAGCGTATCCGTCTGGTAAGGAAACGGTACGCCGTTTTGTGAGACTTTAGCGAGAAGAGCGACGCCGAGGCCTGCCTCGACATACTCAAGCGCAATATCGGAATTATAAGCTTCTATTGCGATGCACGGAGAAAAGCCGACCTCACGCACCATATGGTTAAAAGCGATGCGGGCGTTTCGTTGCGGGTCAAGAAGAATAAAACGCTCATTCTTGGCGACCTTGAGCGAAATGGGAAGCGCGGGGGCGCCCGCGTCAAAGCGCTGCTTGTCCAGCGCTTGTGCAAAAGCGCTTTTGCGGTTGGCGATGAGATAATAGCGCTCCTCATTCAGCAGAAAGCTGCCGACACGATTGTTATTCGGCGGACTGTTGCTCAGGCCAAGGTCCATGCTGCCGAGCAGGATCATGCGTTCAAAGTCTGTGGATTTGCCGTCTACGAAGCTGAGCATGACGTTCGGGTAGCTCTCAACCATGGACGGCAAGATATGCGACCAAATGGAGCGGCAGCGCGGAATGGACGATCCGATGGTGATTTTTCCGCGGGCGCCGGAGCGGACATTGCGGATATTCTGAAGCATGGACTCATTTGCACGTAAAATATCGCGGGCGGCGTGGATAAAATACTCGCCTTCCGGTGTGAGCTTGAGAGGCTGCGCCCGCCGGTCGAAAATGGGAGCGCCGATCTCATCCTCCACGGTGGAGATGGTTTGACTTAACGCCGGCTGGGAAATGTAGAGTTTTTGAGCGACATCGGTGATGTTGCCGGATTTGGCGACCATCACGATGCGTTCAAGTTGAGAGAGATTCATAATAGAGGCTCCTCTTATCATAAGTCTAAATTTCATAAGGCTCCGCTTATTATAAGGGAGAAAACCGGAACTGTAAAGGGGAGAAACAATAAATGGTAGAGGTTCGCTATTTTGGGCAGTCTTGCTTCGAACTGTACGATGGGTACTACCGCCTGCTGTTTGACCCATATCTGCCGAAGAACCATTCACAGAGGACGCGCTCACCGGAGCTGCACCCAAACTACATTCTGGTCAGCCATGGGCATGAGGATCATGTCGGTGATGCGGTGGCGCTGTCCGTCGACAACGATGCGCCGATCATCACAACGCCGGAGCTTGGACATTTTCTGGAAAAAGAGGGCTGTCGAAAAACGGAGCTGCTGCACATTGGCGGCAGGATCACACTACCGTTCGGCACGGTCAAGGCGACACAGGCTTTGCACGGCTGCGGTGCGATTCCCGGCGGCGTGGCATGCGGCTTTCTGGTGCAGATCGGCGGCAGGACGATTTATTTTGCCGGAGATACGGGACTGTTTGGCGATATGCAGCTGCTTGGGCGGTTGAATCGGATCGACTGCGCTTTTCTGCCGATCGGAGATCGGTTCACAATGGGTCCTGAAGACGCGGCGCTTGCCGCCGGGTTCTTGAAGGCATCCTGCGTTATTCCGATGCACTACAACGGAAACGAAAAGACCATGCAGGATCCGGAGTCGTTTCGGCGAATGACGGAAGAAAGCACATGCAGTCGCGTTCTGGTGATGCGGCCCGGGGAAATGAGAGAGATATGAAAAAGAGCTTGCCGAAAGGAAGGATCAGTCAATGAGCAAAACCATTGTTGAAAAAATACTGTCAAGGGCGAGCGGCGTTGACGCGCACGCAGGACAGATCGTGACCGCGCCGGTCGATGTCATGTTCTGCCACGACGGAAACCGCCCATTGGGTGCTGAAGTGTTTGACACCTACGGCGCGTCAAAGGTGTGCGACGCTAAGCGCGTGATCCAGATCATGGACCATGCCCCGTCGTGTCCAACGGAGAGTGTGGCGAAAATGCACGCCTATATGCGCGATTTTTCGCAGCGTCAGGGCGTGAAGCTCTACGAATGCGGAGAGGGAAGCTGCCACCAGCTTATTTCTGAGCAGGGACATGTGAAACCCGGTTACATCGTCATCGCTACGGATTCTCATACTTGCACACACGGTGCGATGAACGCGCTGGCCACAGGCGTCGGCGTGAGCGACCTTACCTGTGCGATGATCACCGGCTCGTTATGGTTCCGCGTTCCGGAAACGATCCGGGTCGTGCTGAAAGGCCGTCTGCCCAAAGGGGTGTATGCCAAGGACATTATTTTGTATTTGGCCGGACTGTTGGGCGCGAACGGTGCGAACTACAAGGCGTTGGAATTCTGCGGCGACGGTGTTGCAACATTGTCGGTTGAAGAACGCATGACGATCACCAACATGGTGATCGAGTTGGGCGGAAAATGCGGCTTGATGCCATGCGATGACACGCTGCGCGAATGGCTTCACGGCCGCGTGGAAGGCGAGATCGAGGGCGTTGCCGCGGATGATGACGCGGTATACTGCCAGACGGTCGAGGTCGATTTGGACAAGCTCTGCCCGCAGGTTGCCAAGCCCCATAAGGTGGATAATGTATCCCCCATTGCGGAAGTCGAGGGGACTCCGGTGCAGCACGCGATCATCGGCACCTGCACCAATGGGCGTATCGAGGATCTGGAGGTTGCCGCGAGAATTCTTGACGGAAAGAAGATCGCACACGGTATGACGCTCACGATCTCTCCGGCATCGAAAGCGGTGTATATCGAAGCCATCCATCGTGGCTACGTCGAGACGTTCCTGCGGGCGGGCGCGACCATTGCGATCCCCGGCTGCTCGGGCTGCTCGGGCGGTGCTTATGTCGGCATTCCCGCGGACGGCGAGGCGGTGATCACTACGGCGAACCGCAACTTCAAGGGGCGCCTCGGCAATGCAAACAGCTTTCTCTACCTTGCCTCGCCCGCAACGGTGGCAGCCTCCGCGCTGACCGGCTGCATCGAGGACAGCCGAAATTATGTGAGGTGAAGATCGTGAAGATGAAAATGACAGGAAAAGTGTTTCGGTTTGAGGATGACGTCAACACCGATTACATTATTTCATCCAAGAATAAATCCAAGATCCTTGACCGCAAGGAATTGGCGAGCCACTTAATGGAGGATATTCGCCCCCATTTTGCCGATGAACTGAATGTTGGCGATATTATCGTGGCCGGTGAAAATTTCGGCTGTGGCTCATCGAGAGAGACGGCTCCGATCGTGATCAAAGAAGCGGGGATTGCGGCGGTGGTCGCAAAGTCGTTCGCCCGAATTTTTTATCGCAATTGCATTAACATTGGACTCCCCGTTGTCACATGTGATACGGATGGCATTGAGGAAGGTCAAATGCTCACGGTCGATCTTGAAAACGGGTTCGTGCAGATAGAAGGGAGCGACAAGAAAACGACCATTGCCCCATATCCGGATCAGGTGAAGGAGCTGATGGAGGCCGGCGGTATGCTTGAGTGGCTCCGCGCAGCAGGAAAAATCAAGTAAGTTTGCATATTTGGCAATGCCAATCGCAATAAAAAACACAAGAATCTAAGGAGGAATACCAAATGGATAGAATCTGGGATAAGTTTGTTACTGAGCAGGACAAGGCGGTGTTTCAGGCAGCCGGTTACGGCAAGAGCATTGGCTACGGCAAGCGTCCTGCGCTGGTCGTGATCGACGTTCACTACAGCTTCATCGGCGACGAACCCGAAGACATCCTCGAATCCGTGAAGAAGTACCGCACAAGCTGCGGCAGAAGAGGCTGGGATTCCGTTAAGGCCATCGAGAAGCTGCTTGCCGTGTTCCGCGAGAAGAATTTTCCCATTGTCTACACGGTCAGTGAGCGCCGCAAGGACTTCTTTGACTCGGGCGTTCAGCGCGGAAAGAACTTCCGTCATGAGGAATCCACCGCGCTTATCGGCAGCAAGGGTGCACAGATCCCGCCCGAGATCGCCCCGCGTGAGAAGGACATTCTCATCAGCAAGAAGAAGCCCAGCGCTTTCTTTGGCACTCCGCTGATGAGTTATATGAACGACCTGGATGTGGATTCCATTTTCGTCGTTGGCGGCACTACCAGCGGCTGCATTCGCGCTACGGCTCTGGACTCCTTCTCCTATAACTTCAAGACCACCATTGTTGAGCAGTGCGTGTTCGACCGTTTTGAGAGTTCCCACGCTATGAACCTGTTCGATTTGAATACAAAGTACGTTGATGTGGTCGATCTGGACGATGCGATCAGCTATCTCAACACGCTCGAACCCCGAGCATAAACCAATGCGCGAATGCATTATGCCCCCTCAGAAAGGACTATAAAATTTTTGGAGGAAACGAAATGAAAACCAAGAGAATTTTTGCACTGATCCTGACGATTGCGATGGCGCTCTCTCTGGCGGCTTGCGGAACGAAGGAGACTACCCCCTCTGACGACGGGCAGAATCCTACTGAGCAGACAGACCCGAACAAGATCAGCATCAGTTCCAAGAAAATTATTTCCCTTGGCGGCGGTGTTTCCGGCGGCACTTTCGCAATGCTTGGCGCCGGTATGGCATCTGTTATCACAAACCATGTGGAAAATCTTTCCGTCAACTGCGAAGGTACCAGTGGAAGCGTTGAGGCCTGCAAGCTTGTCGGAGCGGGCGACCTTGCCTTTGCGCTCAGCGCCTCCGATGCCTTCTATACTGCGACGGTTGGCACCGGTTCCTTCGAGGGCGCTCCTGTTGATGGCCTTCGTATTGTTATGGGCGGTTACAGCGCCCCGTTCCATGTCATCGTTCGCGCGGATTCCGACATTAACTCTCTGGCTGACCTTAAGGGCAAGCGTATTACTGCCTCCGCCGGCAATACCATTCAGAACCAGCTTCCGTTCATTATGGAAGCCTACGGTTACGGGCCTGACGACTATACCGCGGTTCCCCTGAGCCAGAGTGAGGGCGCGGATGCGCTCAAGGACGGAAATGTCGACTGCATCATTCAGACTACCGGTATTGGCTCTTCCGCCTACATGGATCTGACCACCAGCATCAACTGCCGTTTCCTGAGTATGGATGAGGACAAGGTCGCGGCCATTCACGAGAAATTGCCCTATGTCACTCCTGCGGTGATTCCTGCCGGTTCCTACAAGGGACAGGATGAAGAGATCGTCTCCTGCACCACGGTGAACTTCCTCATTTCCAGCGCCTCTGTTGATGATGAGATCGTTTATGCGGTGTGCAAGGCGCTTGATATGTACAACGATGAATTTGCCGAGATCCATTACCTTGGCGCTGAGTTCACGCCCGAGTTTACGATCGAGAATCAGATCATTGAGCTGCATCCCGGCGCGGCGCAGTATTACAAGGAACTTGGTTTGATGTAAGCGGCTAATGAAAGGGCGGCGGGAACACCCTGTGCCTGCCGCCCTTTGCCCAGCTCGGCCCCCAGTGCAATAAAGCACGAAGCCATTCGACAAGAGGAGAAACAATATGGGTAACGAAGAGAATAAGGCTCCGATGGCCGAGAAGATCGACCTTACACCTGTCGAGGTCGATCCCTCACTGAGTGATGAGGCGGAATTCGGCAAGCCGGATAATGACTCCAAAAGCTATGGAATGTTCCTAAAGGCGTTTTCGATTATTGCTGCGCTGCTGGCACTCTTTCACCTCTATACGGCGCAGTTCGGAATTCTCACGGGCGTCCGGCAGAGAGCGGTACACCTCACGATCGTGTTGGTACTGACGTTTATGATCAAGCCGGCGAACCGCAAAAAACAGCGCACAAACCTGCCGCCGTTCTATGACTTTATCTTCATGCTCGGCGCGATCGTATCCGGTGCGTATATGTACATTATGGATGCGGAACTCTCCCAACGCTCTGGCACGATCTACACGATCGACGTTGTCATGGGCGTGATCCTGATTTTGCTGATTCTTGAAGCGTGCCGCCGCCTGATGGGCTGGGCGCTGCCGATCGTCGCCCTCGTGATGATCGTATACGCTTTCTTTGGGCAGTATTTCCCCGGCTTGATCGCACATCCCGGTTACAGCCTCAGACGCATCATCGGCTATCTGTTTCTTGGCACCGAAGGAGTATTCGGCACGGCGCTGAATATGTCCTCCACGGTTATCGCCATCTTTATTATTTTTGGCTCCTTCCTCAAATACACGGGAACGGGCGACTTTGTGACAGATTTCTCGGTCGCCGCCTTTGGCCGTGTCCGTGGCGGTCCTGCAAAGGTCGCCGTTATTGCCAGTACGCTCTTCGGCTCGCTGTCCGGCAGCGCTGTGGCAAATGTGGTGGCGACCGGCTCGTTCACCATTCCGCTGATGAAGCGCGTAGGCTACGAACCGCGCTTTGCTGGCGCGGTGGAGGCTGTGGCCTCTTCCGGCGGACAGATCATGCCGCCGGTTATGGGCGCGACTGCGTTCGTGATCTGCGATATTCTCGGTATGCCTTATGTTGAGGTGTGCCTGTGTGCGCTTGTTCCGGCGCTGCTGTACTACATCGCGGTATTTATTCAGGTCGATCTGCGCGCGGTGAAGCTGAATTTGCGCGGTCTTCCGGCCGACCAGCTGCCCGATTGGAGACCGATCCTTAAAAAAGGGTGGATGTCCTTCCTGCCGATCATTCTGCTGGTGGTGCTGCTTAATTACTGGTCAGCGTCCAAGGTCGGCTTTTGGGTCATCGTGAGTGCGATTGCACTTTCCTTTACGAATAAGGATACTCACATGACTCCCAAAAAGTTCTATGGCGCATTGGTGGACAGCGGCAAGGGTATGCTCGAGGTTGGCGTTTCCTGCGCGATCTCCGGCATTGTGGTCGGCGTGTTTGGCCTGACCGGACTTGGCCTGAAGTTCTCCAATGTCCTTGTGACGCTCGCGGGCGGCAATTTGTTTGCCCTGCTGATCATGACAGCCATCGCCTCTATTATTCTTGGCATGGGTATGTCTACGCTGCCGGTTTACTTGATCCTCGCAACGCTGGTCGCGCCGGCGCTGACCAAAATGGGCATTCCGCCGATCGCGGCGCATCTGTTCATCTTCTACTACGGCATTATTGCGGCGATCACTCCGCCGGTCGCTATCGCGGCCTATGCGGGTGCGAGTATCGCAAAGGAGGATCCCATTAAGGTCGGGTTGACTGCGTGCCGACTGGGCGTCGGTGCGTACATCCTGCCGTTCATGTTTGCGTTTGGACCCGCGCTTGTGCTGCAAGGCACACCGCTTGAAATTGCACAGAGTATTGTGACGGCCATCGTCGGTATCTCTTGCCTTGGCATGGCGTTTGAGGGTTATATCTATAAGATCGGTAATGTCAATGTCGTCAGCCGTGTGCTGTTGATAGCCGGTGCGCTCTGTCTGACGATCCCGGGTACGGTGACCGATCTCGTGGGGCTTGCGTTGGTTGTTGTGACTGTTGCGCTGAGCATCTTCATGAACAAGACGGCGAAAGCCAAGGCTGCTTGAGCGGAGAGGAAAGAGCCGTGAGTTATTTAGATGAGTTGTATCAACTTGACGGGAAGATCGCCCTCGTGACGGGAGCGGGACAGGGCATAGGCGAAGCGATCGCGCTTGCGCTGATGCGCTGCGGCGCGACGGCGATCCTTGCCGGCCGCACGGAATCTAAGCTGGTGCAGGTGGAGCGGAAAGCGAAGGAGTTCGGCGGGAATTGCGCTGTACGCAAGATGGATATTGCCGACCCAAAGGAGATCGACGAAGGCTTCGCGTGGATCGAGAAGACCTACGGCAGACTGGATATTCTGGTCAACAACGCCGGCGTGACGATCAAGGGCAAGGCAGAGGAATTATCGCTTGAGGACTGGCAGACGGTCATCAGCACGAATTTGACCGGCTCGTTTCTCTGCGCCCAGCACGCGGCAAACCTCATGCTCCCGCGGGGGCATGGAAAGATCATCAATGTTATCTCCACCTACGCCTTCGTGGGACGCTACCTGCGTGTGGCATATTCCGCGAGTAAGGGCGGTGAGCTTCAGATGACCAAGACGATGGCGATGGAGTGGGCATCCCGCGGCGTGAATGTGAACGCTCTCGCACCCACGGCGACGGCCACGCCCATGACAAGCGTGTATGAAACGGACGCACAGGCGCGCGCAGAGATGGAGAAAAAGATCCCTATTGGGCGGCTTGCCACGCCCGAGGACATGATCGGTGCGGCGCTGTTTCTCGCCTCTTCGGCATCCGATTTTGTTACCGGACACGCCATTCTTGTAGACGGCGGTTTTACCGCAATTTGACACAGAGATTGTAGGTTTAGGCAGGAATGACTCCTGCCTAAACCTACATACAGGGGAGACATTTAAGTATGGACTTACAACTAAGCGGAAAGCGGGTATTTGTCACAGGCGCCAGCAAAGGGATCGGCCTCGCGGTCGCGAGGGCCTTCCGGCAGGAGGGCGCTCGCGTGGCCATTAACTCGTCCAACCCGCAGAACCTTGCGCGGGCGCAGGAGGTGCTCGGCGGAGATTGCCTGACGCTCGGCGGTGATCTGGGCGATATTGACAGCATCGGAAGCATTTTTGCCCAGCTCGAAGAACGCTGGGGCGGACTGGACATTCTGGTCAACAACGCTGCGGTGATGGTTCGCACGCCGCTGCTGGAGATCGAGCCTGCACAATGGGATAAGATCATGAACACGAACCTCAGAGGCGCTTTCTTCTGCGCGCAGGCGGCCGCCCGGCTGATGATGCGGCAGGGGGGCGGTGTGATCGTAAACACATCGTCCAATGCTGCAAGGATGCCGATCTACGGCGCGGGGGTTTACGCAATGGCGAAAGGCGGCATGAACACGATGACCATGGCGCTCGCCGGTGAATTGGCGCCCTATAACATCCGGGTGAACGGCTATATGCCCGGGCTGATCGTGACGGAGCAGAGCATGTCCTCTAAGGACGCGGCGAACGAGGCGGAGCGTCTCAAGCCTGTTGCGCTGCGCCGCTACGGCACAGTTGAGGAAATGGCCGATGTGGTGCTGTTTCTCGCCTCACCGATGTCCTCCTATATGACGGGTGAGACCGTTACGGCAAACGGCGGCAAGCTCGCAATACAAAATCCATGGAAAGGTTGGGAAAGCAAATGAAGGTTTTATTGAAGAACGGGTATTTAGTAGACCCCAGCGCCTCCGCCGTGCCGGAGCTGCCTGTGAGCGTCCTGCTTGAAGATGGGCGTATCGCGGCCGTCGGTGCGGGACTGGACGCGGGAGACGCGGAGGTCTATGACTGCACGGGGCTGTATATCATGCCCGGCGTTATCGACGCTCATACCCATATCGGCTATGGCTCTGAGAGAGACTTGGAGACAGAGACAAAGAACGCCGTCTCCGGCGGCGTTACCTCGCTCATCACCTACCACCGCAAGGCGGAGAACTACCTTGAGACTGTACCCGCCTTTATAGATAAGATCAACCGAGAGGCATTCTGCAATGTCGGCATTCATCTGGGGTTGAGTACTTATGAGCAGACGGACCAGCTGGCGACCTATGTAAACGAATTCAAGATTCCCTCTTTCAAGTATTTCACGAACTACATTGGCGCGGCCGGCGTTAAGGCGGGCGTGGAGATCGTCAGCGACGCAAACCTGATCGAGTGGATGACGCGTATTGCCCGCCTGGGAGGAACGCTGTGCATCCATGCGGAAAATCAGGATGTTATTGAAAAGCGCACGGCGATCGTTAAGGCGAAAGGGGAGGATAATCTTCAGGGCTGGTATGAGGCAAGACCCCCCATTTGCGAGGCGGAGGCGATCCTGCGCTGCGCCTACTTTGCGGCGAAGACGGGGTGCCGCTTCTACGCGGTACATGTCACTTGCGCGGAGAGCCTTGAGGTGCTGCGAATGATGAAACGCCAATACCCGGACGCGCAGATCATCGTGGAGACCTGCCCGCACTACCTGACGCACACGGTCGACAGCGAGTGGGGGAACGTTGGAAAGGTCAACCCGCCGCTGCGTAAACAGTCCGACGTGGAGGCACTGTGGGCCGCCATCGAAGAGGGCTTCGTGTCCGTCGTCGCGTCGGACCATGTCGCTCGTCCGTTGGCAAAGAAAACAGGATCGATCTTCTCGGTCAACGCCGGATTTCCGGGCTGTGCAACGCTGCTGCCCGTGTTGCTGGAGGAGGGGTACCACAAGCGCGGACTGTCCCTCAACCGCATTGCACAGCTGTGCAGCGCCAATCCCGCCGAGATCTTTGGCATGGAGGGACGCGGCAGCGTGAAGGCCGGCGCGGTTGCCGATCTGACGGTGGTCAGCCTTGATCAGGTCAAGGAGGTTCCCGTCGAGTTCTCCAACGCGGACTACAACATCTATCAGGGGAAGAAGATGCGCGGCTGGCCGGTGTACACTTTTGTGAACGGCTGCGAGAGCCGACAGGCGCTTTATCAGGAAAAGGACCCCGTACCCCACGGGACTTACGTGCCGCGCACGGCTGTAAAGTAAACGCGAAAGCCTTGAAACGACTAAGTTTCAAGGCTTTTTGCTGTCCGTTTCAGTTCGCGGCGGCAAGGGGAATTTTCCGGCGGTTGCGCTCGCGCGTGCAACGCGGGGGCATTACACCGCAAACGGTGTAATGACTTCGCGGCGGGAGCCGCGAGGCCCTGAAATTCACCGACCGACGAAAGGAAACGATATGCAAAAAACAACGAACTACCAGCTCCCCAGGTGGGAAAAGACCGACCGCATCCTGATGGACGACTTCAACGGCATGACCGCCGCGCTCGCGGCAAAAGGCAACTGCCGCATTCAGGCGGGCAGCTACACCGGCACGTGGACCTGGGGCGAGGACGGCAAAAACACCATCGCCTGCTCCGGCGTTCCGCTGCTGCTGTGCGTGCTTGCCGCAGCAGGCGAGGGCGTACTGCTCGCCGCAGGAAATGTGGCCAGAGGGCAGCTGCTCCTCGGCGGCAGCAACTACACCATGAACATGACGTGGAACAGCGGCAGCGTACAGTGGTACTTCAACGGCAACCACACGTAACCGTCAAAGCTGAGGGCGGCTGGACAGACATGGGACAATAGTGGTGGGAAGTTGCGAAACTTCTCACCACTATAACGTTCAGGGGTGTACAGTAAATGACGAGCAATGAGCTGAAACATGAAGCCAAGAAGCAGGAATGGAACATAGCTATACAGGAATGCCGGGGCAGTGGTCTCTCCGTAAGCGAATGGTGCCAGCAGCGGGGCGTTACAACAACCACCTATTACCGTTGGGAGCGGGAACTTCTGACGGGAGTGCGGAGAAACGGAACACCGCCATCAACGACCGTGACCTTTGCGGAGCTGCCGGCGCCGAAGCAGGTGTCGCGCAACGTTGCGGAGCGTTGCGCCACGCTGCATATTGGCAGTGCCAGTCTGGACATTTACTCGGGATGCGATGCAGAACAGCTGAAAATGCTGGTGGAGCTTCTGCGCCTATGTTGAATGACTTCACTGGTGCAGATAAAGTCTATATTGCCTGTGGCTACACGGATCTGCGTAAAGGCATAGATGGCCTGGCGCGGCTCGTCCAGCAGCAGTTTGAACTGGATCCATTTACCAACACATTATTTTTGTTCTGCGGACGGCGGCGAGACCGAATCAAGGGCTTGTACTGGGAAAAAGATGGCTTTATCCTGCTATAGATAAAATCCTCCGATAACCACCCGATCTGCCCGAAATACGCTGAAAACCATCCACTGTACAGTAGAGGAAAACTACTCACAGACACCGCTAAAAGTCGTTGCCACTATCGTTCAAGGGTATCTCCACCCTGCCCCTATCGGTAGGAGCGCACACACCGGCTCACACGCGCAAACAGGGCGTGTTTCAGATGGGGGTGGTATCCGTACCCTCAACGTGCGCTGCGTGGACCGGAACCTCTGCGCGCGCAGCGGTCAGAAGAGCATTCTTTGCCATCTTTGCATGGACCGAGGGAACGTCGGAGAGAAGCAGAGAGCCTTCGGAACGGAGACGCGCACCGTGCGCGTCTCCGTTCTGAGGCGTCGCGGCCCCGCTGGGCTGCGTGATCCCATTGCTGTTTCTCTTGCCGCATTGATGGGCTTCACGGTTTTGCTCAGCCGCTTCGTTGGCACACAGAAAATTGAGCGCCTGTTCTTTGGTTGGTACAAAATAAGCATAGCACCCGAAGCGGATAGGAAGCCTCGGAAGCTATGCTTATTTTTGTTATAATGGGAGGGCAATGGATGGACGGTCTCTTTGGTGAGCCAAGCGCTCGAGCTGTAAACAGTCCTCCGCCCTCTTGCTATAAAGATTCGATTGAGCAGGTTGCTCCGGCTATGCCGTGTGCGTGTCACGAACCAAATTGAATCGTAATAAGCCGGTGCGAAAGCATTGCAATATTTTATCAGGAAAGAAGGAATGCCCATGCTCAGTATCGGGATCGATGTGTCCAAAGGAAAAAGTACAGTGTGCGGAATGAAGCCAGGGGGAGAAATCGTGTACACTCCGTTTGAAGTTCAGCACACGAGGGAAGGGATGTCGGAGCTCGTATCGCTGCTGCGCAGCAGCGGTGAAGAGGTTCGTGCCGTTTTGGAAAGCACCGGCAGCTACCATTGCCCGGTGGTGGCTGCTTTGTTGGAGAACGGAATATTCGTCTCCGTCGTCAATTCGCTGCGGATGAAGCGGTTTTGCTCACAAAGTATCCGCAAGGTGAAGACCGATCGGATCGACGCCATGCAGATCGCTTTGTACGGTCTGGCCTATTGGCAGGAGCTTCAACCGGCCAGACTGCCGGAGGATACATATCGGGAGCTTCAACTCCTAGCGCGGCAGTATTACCAGATGACCTCCATGCTGATCAAGGCAAAGGTTGATTTTAATGCCCTCTGTGATCAGGTTTTGCCCGGTATGCAGGAACTCATGAGCGACCATGCCGGACGACACAAGCTTTCGGACTTTGTCCTGCAGTATTGTCACACCACTCACATCCTCGAAATGGGAGAAACGCGCTTTCGGAAGGATTATTGCAAATGGGCGGAAAAAAAGGGATACCGCAATTGCGAACGTATGGCAGTGCTCATCTTTGCCACAGCTCAAAACGGTATCCCTGTGCTTCCCAATGCACCATCCACGCAGATCGTCATTACGGAAGCGATACGAGTCCTCCACACAGTGGAGGCGTCCCGTGACGCTATTTTAACACAGATGCAGGCTCTCGCCAAGACTCTGCCGGAATATTCTCTCGTGCGCGAAATGCCCTGCATCGGGGACACGCTGGCTCCGCGCCTGATTGCGGAGATTGGAGATGTCCGCCGCTTTCATAGCAAGCGGGCTCTCATCGCATACGCCGGCATCGATGCGCCGCCGTACCAGTCCGGCAAATTCTGCGCGAATAACCGGCATATCTCTAAGCGGGGAAATCGCTATCTGCGTAAGACCGGGTACGAAGTCATGCAGAGCTATGTGATGCACAAACCGGCAAACGATCCGATTTTTACATTCATTGAGAAAAAACGCGGTGAAGGGAAAAGCGGTAAACTCGCTATGGTGGCGGGCCTGAATAAGTTCCTCCGAGTCTATTATGGCAAGGTCACAGAGCTCTACCGCAGCTTGCCGGCAATAGAATGAGCTGAGATCTCCAATGCTTTATTTGAGGCGGCCAAGCGTTCCATTTTGCCGCCTCTGCTTTGCTATACTCTTTTTCTGCCTATAACTTTTTTTAATTAGGGCTTGACTTTTTAGCAGGTTTCCAGCGGTGCATTTTTGGAAATGTTTAATTGACTTCAGCAGTGCAAAATATGCACGGGCTGTGTTGCCTTTTGCATTAGCTGGATCAATAAGACTTCATTGAATATCAGTGCTGCTCTAGGCCATTTGGCTTCTGGCTCAGGGTAACACGTTTGTACTGAGGCTTCCTTACCCATGGAGCGTAGCTTATCTAATACAAAATGCCTATCAAAAAATATTAAGTAGATTCATACATAGAAATTATCAATCGCTGTTTTTGTAGCAATATGTTGAAAACGCTAAAATATTTACGGTATAATCGCTGTCAGGATTAGATAGGAGGGGCAACCATGAAACCTGACACAGAGAAGGTCCTGAGCATCCTTGCCGCGCATGAGAACAATGCGGCGAATCTTATTGCTATCTTGCAGGATGTGCAGGCGGAGTACAACTACTTGAGCGAAGCAAACCTGACGCTCATCGCCGATACGCTGGATATCAGTGTATCCCGCGTCTACAGCGTAGCGACGTTTTACGAGAACTTTTCGCTCGAAGCCAAGGGAAAGCACATCATCAAGGTCTGCGCCGGCACAGCCTGCCATGTGCGCAAGTCCGGCCCGATCTACGATGCGGTGTATGAGTATCTGGGCCTTTCCGGCAAGAAAAAGACCTCGGATGACGGGCTGTTCACGCTGGAGACCGTGGCGTGCCTCGGCGCGTGCGGCCTTGCGCCGGTCATGACGATCGACGGCGAGGTACACGCGAAGATGGATCCCGAAACAGCGCTTGCGCTGCTTGAGGACATTCGTGCAAGGGAGGGCGCTGCAAATGGCTGAACTGACGAGAGAACGGCTCGGCGCTCTGCGCGTACAGGCCAAGGAACTGCTCACGGCGGACCGGCGCGAGGTCCTTGTCTGCGCGGGCACAGGCTGCATTGCGGGCGGCTCGCTGAAGATCTACGACTACCTGAAGTCCGAGTGTGAAAAGCGCGGGCTGAAAACGCGCGTTGCGCTGCGCCATGAGGGCGGAGACGACGCCATCCACTTCAAAAAGAGCGGCTGCCACGGCTTCTGCGAAATGGGGCCGCTGCTTCAGATCGAGCCGGAGGGCTTCCTTTACACGCACGTCAGGCTTGAGGACTGCGACGAGATCATTGAAAAGACCATCCTCGGCGGTGAGGCGGTCGAGCGCCTGCTCTATGAGCTCAATGGCGTGCGGTACGCCAAGCACAACGAGATCCCCTTTTACGCCAAGCAGCAGCGCGTGGTGCTGGAAAACTGCGGCACGACGGACGCCGAGGACATTGACGAATACCTTGCCCACGACGGCTACGCCGCTTTCGAAAAGGCGCTCTTTGAGATGTCCGACGAGGACATCTGCCGTGAGATCCTCGATTCCGGCCTGCGCGGCCGCGGCGGCGCGGGCTTTCCCGCGGGCAGAAAGTGGGACAGCGTCCGCCGCCAGCCCAAGGGCAAGAAGTATGTGGTCTGCAACGGCGACGAGGGCGACCCCGGCGCGTTCATGGACCGCTCCATCATGGAGGGCAATCCCCATTCGGTCATTGAGGGCATGATGATCGCCGCGCTCGCCGCCGGCAGCGACGAGGGCTATATCTACGTCCGCGCGGAGTATCCGCTGGCAGTCGAGCGCCTGCGTATTGCCATCGCCAGGGATGAGGAGCTGGGCCTGCTCGGGGACAACATTCTGGGCACGGACTTTTCCTTCCATCTGCACATCAACCGCGGCGCAGGCGCCTTTGTCTGCGGCGAGGGCAGCGCGCTGACCGCATCCATCGAGGGTAAGCGCGGTATGCCGCGCGTCAAGCCGCCGCGCACAGTCGAGCAGGGTCTGTGGGCGCGGCCCACGGTGCTCAACAATGTGGAGACCTACGCGAATGTTCCGCAGATCATCCTGCGCGGCAGCGCATGGTTCCACAGCATCGGCACGGAGAAAAGCCCCGGCACAAAGGCTTTCGCCCTGACGGGCAACGTGGTCAACACGGGATTGATCGAGGTGCCGATGGGCGCGACGCTGCGCGAGATCATCTTCGATATCGGCGGCGGCATCAAGGACGGCAAGAAATTCAAGGCGGTGCAGATCGGCGGCCCCGCGGGCGGCTGCCTGACCGAGGAGCACCTCGACCTGCCGCTGGACTTTGACTCGCTCAAGAAGGTCGGCGCCATCATCGGTTCGGGCGGTCTCGTCGTCATGGACGAGGGCACCTGCATGGTGGAAACGGCGCGCTTTTTCATGAGCTTCACGCAAAATGAAAGCTGCGGCAAGTGCGTGCCCTGCCGCGAGGGCACGAAGCGGATGCTCGAGATCCTCACGCGCATCGTGAACAACGAGGGAAGCCTTGAGGACCTTGATCTGCTCGAGGAGCTTTCCCGCACCATCACCGAGACGGCGCTGTGCGGTCTCGGTCAGGCGGCGTGCAACCCAGTGGTGAGCACGCTCAAATACTTCCGCAAGGAATACCTTGCACACGTTGTCGACCACCACTGTCCGATCTGCAACGGCCGTAAGCGCCGCCTTGTCATCAAGCCGGAGCTGTGCAAGGGCTGCGGCAAGTGCAAGCGCAACTGCCCGATGGAGGCCATTTCCGGCGAGATCCGTATGCCGCACACGATCGACAACGAAAAGTGCATCCACTGCGGTGCGTGCTGGGGCGCGTGCCCGTTCGGCGCGATCGACGCCATTGAGGAGGATTGAGCCATGGCAAAGGGAATGATGATCATTGACGGACAGCGCGTCAGCTTCGACGGCGAAAAGAACGTGCTCTCCGTGATCCGCAAGGCCGGCATCGAAATGCCGACATTCTGCTATTACTCCGACCTTTCCGTTTACGGTGCGTGCCGTATGTGCGTGGTGGAGAATGAAGAGACCGGCAAGATCGACGCATCCTGCTCGATGGAGCCGCGCAACGGTATGCGCATCCGCACAAACAGCGCGCGTCTTTTGAAGCATCGCCGCATGATCCTGGAGCTGCTGCTCGCCTCCCATAACTGCAACTGCACGACCTGTGAGAAAAGCGGTCACTGCCATCTGCAGACATTAGCGCAGCAGTTCGGCGTGCGTCGTATCCGCTTTGAGGATACGCGCGAGCGCTATGAAATCGACAACACCTCGCCCGCCGTGCTGCGCGATCCGAACAAGTGCATCCTCTGCGGCGACTGCGTGCGCGTGTGCGAAGAGATGCAGGGCATGGGCATTCTGAACTTTGCCTATCGTGGCAGCAGCGCGCAGGTCATGCCTGCGTTCGACCGCAAAATGGCGCAGACCAAATGCGTGAGCTGCGGTCAGTGCGCCGCCGTGTGCCCCACCGGTGCGATCACGGTGAAGAACCAGATCGGCGAGGCGTGGCGCGCCATCCACGACCCGAAAAAGCGCGTGGTCATCCAGATCGCGCCTGCTGTCCGCGTGGCCGTGGGCGAGGCCTTTGGCATCCCCGCCGGTGAAAACGTGCTCGATAAGCTCGTCACGGCGCTCAAGCTCATGGGCGTGGACGAGGTCTACGACACGACCTTCGGCGCGGACTTCACGACCATCGCGGAGTCCGAGGAATTTCTGGAACGGCTGAAAAACGGAGGCCCGTTCCCGATGTTTACCTCCTGCTGTCCCGCGTGGGTGAAGTACCTTGAGAACGAGAATCCCAAGTACCTCAAGAACATCTCCACCTGCAAGTCGCCGATGGAGATGGTAGGCGCGATCTTCCGCGACAAGTACGCGGAAAAGGACGCGCAGGACGGCCGCACGACCTATCACATCGCCATCATGCCCTGCACGGCGAAGAAGATGGAGGCCGCGCGCCCTGAATTCATTCACGACGGCCGCCCCGACGTCGATCTGGTGCTCACCACGCACGAGGTCATTGACATGATGCAGGAAACGGGCATCCAGCTCAATGAGCTGGAGCTGGAATCTCCCGACCTGCCGTTCGGTCTCGGCTCCGGCGCGGCGGTCATATACGGCACGACCGGCGGCGTGGCCGAGGCGGTGGTGCGTCACTGCCTGCCGGATAAAAGCAAGAACGCCCTGCGCGAGATCAGTATTCTCGGCCTGCGCGGCGACGCGCCGATCAAGGAGACGACGGTCACCATCGGGGATACCGAGCTGAAGCTCGCGGTGGTCAACGGTCTTGCCAACGCAAGAAAGCTGCTCAAAAAAATCGACGAGGGCGAGGCGTTCTACCATCTTATCGAGGTCATGACCTGCCAGGGCGGCTGCGTCGGCGGCGCGGGACAGCCATACGGGCTCAAGGCCACGAAGGAAAAGCGCGGCGACGGTCTGCACCAGTCCGACAACGCGGCAATGTTCAAACGCGCCGAGCGCAATCCCATCGTGGTGCGCATGATGGCAGAGTACGGCGAGGAGCGCTGCCACGAGCTGCTGCATGTGAGCTACCGGGGAGAATAACACACAGTAAACGCACGCAGCGGAGCAAGCGATTCGAGCTCGCTCCGCTGCGTGTGTTGCAAAGCGGCTGCGCTGTCGAAAATAGGAAGGCCCTTTGCGCAGGGGGCACCTTACCACCTGTGGCAACAGTGCTCTCCACAGCAGCCAACATACATACCATAACTCGGTGCAGGAAGCTATTGCTTTTGGAATGCTTCTTTGTCCATAGCAACGCAAAATATACACGCTTTGTGCCACCTTTTGCATTTACAGAATCAATGGAACTGCATCGTGTATCCCTGCGGTTCAAGTTCATGATCGTCCGGCTTGTGGCCGAGGGCGATGCGTTTGCGTTGGAGCTCCTGCAGCCGCTTACGGTCGATTTGAATGCCGGTGGCAGCAGGGATAGGCGCGTTGTCCCGGAAGATGTTGCCCATGTGGTAGAGCAGCCGTGCGGTCGCCAGCATAACCGAGGGCGGACGCTGCTCGCCGCGCTCTATACGATCCATGAACATCCCTGCGTAGGTATGTCCGCCGCAACATGCTTTCGTGAACCACTGGTAGGCAGCGTAGTCGTTGCCGTTATCCGCTGAGCGTTTCAGCCGGTAGATACCCTTGGCAGGATCGTGAACGTCGGCATCATCGGAGAGGTACAGCTTGCCCAGCGCATACTGCGCCGCGTCGATTTCCTGCGCGGCTGCACGTTCCAACAGTTTTCGTGCTTTTACCGTGTCCAGTATCAGCAGCCCACCGTTACGGTACGCCGTGCCGATGATGTACTGTGCGTGTGCATCTTTTGCATCTGCTAACCGCTCCAGCTGCTCCGCCGCCTCATCTCGTTCCTCTAAGGTCAGGTCAACATCGTTCGCTGCATTTTGCAGTTCCTGACACTCATAGCTCATGACATCATTGCGCTTTACCCGGATCATACAGCGGATGAGATCGTATCGGCGATGATGGAAAAATACGGCGGGCGCACCAATCTGGAGATGGACTACTTCGGCGGTGAGCCGCTGATGAACTGGGACGTGGTGAAGCAGTTGGTGGAGTATGCCCGCAGTGTGGAAAAGGAACGGGGCAAAAATTTCTGCTTTACGCTGACCACCAACGGTAGGGGATTCCAGTACACCGGCAGAGTGTTCCGTCAGAAGTTGGTGCAGGCAGGAATGACTCAAAGTATGTCACGCGTGTTGCGCGTTGCATTGACAACGATCCCATGGAAGGCTTCTGGGATATCCTGAAGCGAGAACGTTATTACGGAAGACGCTTTACCAGCAAGCAAGATCTCATTCAGATGATTGAGCGTTATATCCGTTATTACCCCACCAGACGAGTACAACGCAATTTAGGGGTGATGACCCCTTAGAAAAGCACAGACTCTCTTGCCGCATAAAAAGCGGCCAGCAGTTTACTCTGCTGGTCGGGAAAATTTTATTTTTCACTGTCCTCTTGACGGGTAGCGGTTTAGGAAGCCAGATCTACGGTTGTCCTATTTGCTTTCTGTACGCATCTGGCGTGTGAATTGCGGGGGGGCTTCTGCAGGTGAGGAAATTCTGCGGCAAATCCGCTTAATTCCCTGAAATTATGTGGAAGGAGTCCCTATCGAATCTTCCTCATCATAATCGTCATACTCGGAGCGGAATCTCTTATTCATCCGATTCTTCACGCAAGTATAGCCAGCACCGATATCATGCCAACCGCCAATCAGCAGACAAACAAACGCAGCAAATGCCAGACTTGCGCCAATAATCTTCATTACCATTCTTGCGGTCGTACTCATTATCATTTTCTCCTTTGATTCATTCAGTTTTGGATTATTATAGAAGTCGAGATGATTGTATGCGATTTTCAAATATTTACAATCACTTTTCTCAAAACAGATCCTTTTCAAACTCCATAGAGGTTTGGCAGATTGTCCAACGGTTGGAAAGGAGGCGACTTCTTTATTCTGCGTTGCCTGTCCTTTGCACTGTACCCAATACTCACGCTCGGTAATGCGGTCCTTTCTGCCATGCAAGAATCCAATTTGATGGAGCTTTTCCCTGTGGCACATCCCCAAGACTTGGCTTTGAGGCATTTCATCGCTGCGTCGGTACCAGCGGTACTTGCACATGGCACGAGTGTGTTGATTGGAGCGCTCTGGCTTGACCGGTCTGGCTTCACGTTGCTGCTACCGGCAAGATCACGGTCAAGATCAAGAAAGAGACATCTTTGAGCCCCTCGCGCGGATGCTTTTATGTGCTTTCGACGATATCGAACCGCGCAGTATAGAGGAAGCTGACTTTTTGCAGCGTTATTGGCCTGAACTTCCACGAACCTCGTCGTATTTTTCATTGTTCAGGGCTGCTATGTATGCGCCATAGGCGGCCTCCAGCGCGGAGTATTCCGCGTCTGAGTTCAAAAGACCCTTGTAGTCTGCCATTCGCTCCGAAACGGTGACATACTTTTTTCCATTTCTCCATCGCTGATCAGTCGTGGTTTCGGAAACATAGTACTTTCCATCACCGGTTTGAATGAGCACAGGGATCTGTTTTCCGCCGCCGACCTTATTCGTGTCAAGAGAAGTCCATAAGAGAAAGCAGTTTTTTTTCTGCTCTGCATCATTTTTCTTTTTGAATCCCAAATATGCCCATGTGCAATCCGCCTGCTGCAGAAGGCTGTTGTCCAATTTGTCGATCTCCTGCTGAATTGCCGGAATAAAGTCCGACTCCGGGCAGCGAGAGTCAAACTCGAAAGACTGGTTGTTTTTGAGCGTGCCATCTGTCCAAAAAGCCGCCTTGTACAGCACATCAAAAAAATTCTCGTTGGTATTAAATGGGTAGTCTGGCTCGGACGGTGCTGCACTCCCACTCCATGTGAGCACCACGCCGTATCTCTTATCGTAGGAAACCTCACAGCTTCCCCCCGGCGTGGCAGTGCCTATCCAGTTGTTTGTGTCGGGCTGCCCGCTGGAGTGAACGATGCCGCCGATGTTTACGGGATCTACCGACTGCCAGTCGGCCTCTCTTTGCTTCAAATCAACTGTGACAGTAGCCGTGGTATCTCCCAACATGGCCTCTGCAGAAACCTGTGCATAGGCAGAGCGCACATTGGCAAGGTCTGTCGCCTCCCGGCTTTTTTTCAGTTGAGAGGCAAGCATTGGGATCGCAATGGCGACCAGTACGGCGATAATCGCAATTACGACCAATAACTCCATCAAGGTAAATCCCTTGTATTTTCGTTTCATAGAGCTCTTCGCCTTTCCACGATGCATCTTGCGGTATCCGGCGGCAGCAAGGTGGGATACCATACCGGATCAGCAGTTTGCGTCTTTATTTCGCGCACAGCTCCGTGGTCAGCGCGTCCATCTGCGCCTCGCTTGCGGGACTGAGCGCGCTGCGCAGCGACACCACGGCGTCGCACACGCGCAGGTCCTTCATTTCCTCGAGCTTTGCGCGCATCAGCCGCGCCGCGGCAGGCGCCCACGAGCCGTTTTCCATCAGGCCGACGCTGCGGTCGCGGAAGCCCTTGGCTTGCAGGTGGCTCAGAAATTCCTCCATGGGAGGGAACAGTCCGCCGTCATAGGTCGAGCAGGCCAGTACGAGTTTACCGCAGCAGAAGGCGTTCGCCACCGCGTAGGAGACTTCGGTCGTCGTCAGGTCGCAGAGCGTGACCCGCGCGCCTTTCGCTTCCAGCTTTTGCTTGAGCAGCTCCGCTGCGCGGGCGGTGTTGCCGTGAATGGAGGCGTGGGCGAGAAGAATATCATCCGGCGACTCGCTCTGCCAGCGCGACCACAGGTCGTAGAGGCGCAGGGCCTCGGCGAGCGCGCCGCCCGTCAGCACGGGCCCGTGGAGCGGGCAGACCGTTTTGATCTCCAGCGCGGACGCCTTTTTCAGCAGCGCCTGCACCTGCGCGCCGTACTTGCCGACGATGTTGTAGTAGTAGCGCCGTGCCTGCGATGCCCACGGCGCGTTGGCGGTGCGCCCCAGCGAGCCGAAGCGCCCGAAGGCGTCGGCGGAGAAGAGGAGCTTCTCTGTTTCCTCGTAGGCGACCATCACCTCGGGCCAGTGGACCATCGGGGCGAGCATAAAATGAAGCGTGTGTGTGCCGAGGGAGATCGTCCCGCCCTCGCCGACCTCCAGCAAGCGGTCGTCTGTCGGTGCTTTCGCGCCGAAGAACTGGCGGAGCATTGTGAAGGTCTTGGTGTTGCCGACGAGCTGCATTCCGGGATACCGCTCCGCAAGGCGCAGGATGCTGCCGGAGTGGTCCGGCTCCATGTGCGAGATCACGAGGTAGTCCGGACTGCGCCCGTCCAGCTCGTGTGCGAGCTTGGCGAGCCATTCGTCCGCCGCGCGGGCGTCCACGCTGTCCATGACGGCGATCTTTTCGTCTAAGATAAGGTAAGAGTTGTAGCTCACCCCCATCGGCTGGACGGGGTATTGGTTTTCAAAGAGGCTGAGGGTGAGGTCGTCCGCGCCCACGCAGCGGACGTCCTTCGGTAATACCTGTGTTTCCTTTCGGGTTTCGTTGTTCATTGCACTCTCCTTTGCGGACATTTTTAGCCGAGATGTAATTTTCCCTCTGCACGCAGCGCAGCAGGTGGAAGGGCGCAATATCCGCTGCCGTGGTGTTTTATGAATAAATAATTATCTGTGTCGCCATTATAACCGTTTTATCTATAAATTTCAACGCATTTTCGCAATGGTTCAAACACGCTTTGAAAAACGATTGACAGAATTCACGAATTTGATAAACTGTTCCCATCGGAAGGCAAAACCGAAACTGCAAAAATTTGTGGAGAAATTTTGCGGGGATGTCCGCCCGGACACTGCCGCGACGGCCGCAACGGCGTCGCGTAACTGGCATGCTGAATATTGCTATTTGCCGGAATCAATGTATAATAACCTATACAGATAATCGAGGAGCAGAAATTGAGGGAACCATATTGATGAAGCGTATCAAAGCACTTGTTTTACTTATTTTGACCGTTCTGCTTGTGGCCGGAGTACTCTGCGGCTGCGCGGTGCAGACAGGAGAGCAGCCGGGTATATCATCGCTGCCGCACATCACCATCGGCAGCGACACCTATCCGCCCTTTGTCTATCTGGACAACAACGGCGACCCCACCGGCATCGACGTGGAGATCGCAGTTGAGGCGTTCCGGCGGATGGGCTATCAGGCGGTATTCACAACCATCGACTGGGAGCAGAAAAGGACGCTCGTGGACAATGGGGAGATCGACTGTATTTGGGGCTGTTTCTCCATGGATGGGCGTGAGCAGGATTACCAATGGGCCGGCCCCTACATGGTCAGCCGGCAGATCATCGCCGTCAATGCAAAAAGCGATATTTACACCATGGATGACCTGAACGGCAAGACCATTGCCGTTCAGTCTACCGGTAAGCCGGAAGAGATCTTTTTGCAAAGCGGACAAGCGGATATTCCCCAATTTGAGGACATTATCAGTCTGGAGGATCGGAGCGTACAGTATGCGGCGCTGGACTGCGGCTATGTGGATGCCATTGCCGCCCACGAAACGGCCATTTTGCAGTATATGACGGATTACGGCGCGGACTTCCGCATTCTGGACGAGCCGCTGCTGATCACCGGAATCGGCGCAGCCTTTTCCGTCGATGATGACCGCGGTCTTGCACAGGAGCTGATGGACACCTTTGCACAGATGCGTCAGGACGGGACCATGCAGGAGATCGTCGGCAGGTATTTGGAGCATCCCGAAACCTATTTGGAGGTGGAATGCCTTGAACCGTAATCCTTTGCGGACCATTTTCAGCAAAAAATTCTGGCTCGTTTGTATTGCTGTGGGTATTTTCCTCCTCGGAATCGTTTTCGCGCTTTCCAGACAGGCGGATATGCAAAATTGCGAGCAGAGGCTGGCGGGAGCGATCGAGTTTATCAAGGAGCAGGCCGCTGACTATACGAAGTACAACGAAACCGCCATCGCGAAGGGCCTTGTGCGCGAGGCCGCCGCCGTCCACGCGCTGGAGTCTCTCTCCCTCGACTGTGATGAGGCGGCTCTGTCGGAGCGCGCCAAGGGGCTGTGGCTTACGGGCATCTGCCTGCTGGACGCGCAGGGCGAGCTGGTATGTGAGTACACGGAGGATGGCATCGGCTACGCACAGCTTCAGTCTGGCATCAAATTGGAACCGATCCTCAGTGTTATCGGCTACCCGCAGAAGACCTATGTCAAGCATGTGGAGCTGGACGATGGCAGTTTTGCCGATGTTGCTGTGCACAGCTGCGCTGACGGCGCGGGTGCGGTGCTAGCCTACCGCTATACCGGGGCGGAGTTTTCCCAAAAGTCCGTTTTGTCCATCCAGCCTCTGATAGACAGCTATGGGGTCAACTCCACGGGGACTCTTCTGGTGGTGGAGGAGAACCGGGTATCGGCCTCCAACGACCCCACTCTGATTGGTATGAACATTTTCGAGAGTGAACGGCTCATGTCGATCCGGAGAAGCAACCGGGCAGATAAACTGATCCGCGTGTACGCTCCGAAGGGCATTGAGCAATGCTATGGAATGTACAGCCATGGGCGGAACTATTCCCTCTATGCCTATGTTCCCGCTCGTCAGGTCTATGACCTCACCGCGATGAATCTGGTGATCACGCTGGTCATGTATATCTTGATTCTGGCGTTTGTGCAGGGATTCCGCTGGAACTCCGCAAAGGATTTCTTTATGCAGCAGGAGAACTCCGAGCAAGAATACAAGAAGTCGCTCGAACAGAAAAACGCCGCACTCGAGCTTGCCGTTCAGCGTGAAACCAAGGCCAATCTCGCCAAGCGGGAGTTCCTGTTTAATATGTCTCACGACATCCGAACGCCCATGAATGCCATCATCGGTTTCACCGCTCTGGCGCAGACGCACATCGACGACCGTGACCAAGTAGAGGACTATCTGAAAAAGATATCCGTTTCCAGCCAGCATCTTCTGTCCCTTATCAACGATGTGTTGGATATGAGCCGCATTGAGAACGGAAAGGTTACGCTGGAGACAAAGCCGGTGCATCTGCCGGAATTGGTGGGGGATATTGGGGACGCCATACAGGTCGGCGCCGACAAAAAGCACATCTCCTTTACCGTCGATACTGCCGGCATGAAAAACGAGGATGTGATCGCCGACCCGCTGCGGCTTGAACAAATCCTGATCAATGTTTTGGCAAACGCCGTGAAGTTCACGCCGGACGGTGGGCAGATCAGCCTGCGGATTGTACAGAAGGATACGGCTTCGGCAGACTATGCCGATTTTGAATTCCACATCAAGGATAACGGCATCGGCATGAGCGAGGAGTTCCAAAAGCACATTTTTGAGCAGTTTGCCAGAGAGAGGACCTCCACCGTCAGCAAGATACAGGGTACGGGGCTCGGCCTGTCCATCACGAAAAGTCTGGTGGATATGATGGGCGGCAGGATCACAGTGGAGAGCGAACCGGGAAGGGGCTCGGAATTTACCATTTCTCTGCGCTTCCCCGTCGGCGAGGCAAAAGCGGGGCAGATGATACCCGTTTCAAAAGCTTCTGATTTTACTGGAAAGAAGCTTCTGGTAGTCGAGGATAACGAACTGAATCTGGAGATCGCATCGACGCTTCTTGAAGAAGCGGGCTTTGAGGTGGATACTGCGGGAAACGGAAAGATTGCCGTTGAAAAGGTCGAAGCGGCTTCTGCCGGCCGGTATGACCTGATCTTGATGGATGTCCAGATGCCGGAGATGGACGGTTATGAAGCAACTCGGCGGATTCGTGCACTCCCGGATAAAAAGAAGGCGGCGATCCCCATTGTGGCCATGACCGCCAATGCATTTGAAGAGGATCAAAAGAATGCGTTGAATGTCGGAATGAACGGCCACATTGCTAAACCTCTGGATATTCAAAAGTTGTTTCAGGTATTGTCGGAGCTGCTGAAATAGGCCATGATCGTATGGCTGGCAAATTGAGCTGTGCGAGTATGAGCAAAAATATAGGGACAAACACGATTACGGAGGAAGACAATACACCCTGCTGCGTCAAAGAGCGCGGAAAAAGGGAGCGCAACCGCTATCCTGCTTGATAATCCAAATTTACAAATAAGACCGTTAAGGATGGGTGAACAAATGAAGATCATATATGAACTTTCGTGGCTATGGGAAACGCTGGGCATTGCACTTGCGGCTGCGGCTGTCTGTGTGGCTTGCGCTGTGCTGATTGGCAAGGCAATGAAGAAGAAAATCAGTAAGACGGTAATAGCAGTCATTGGGGCTGCGGCGTTTGTTGGTGCTGTTTTGGCGGTTATTCTGATCGCCCGGATTCCGATGCCGCTTTGACGAAATGGGAGACTTTGACATGGGCAAAGGAAGATATTCAATTGTATTCAATAGCCCGACGGGCAATACGAAGAAGCTTGCCGATACAATTTACGCCGTGCTCGCCAAAGAAAACTGTGACTATTTCGGAGTGCCTAAAGAGGGAGGGCTATACTCCGAGATGCTCTATATTGGGTTTTGGACGGACAAGGGAAATGCGGATAAGTCCACCCTGACATTACTGTCAACGCTGAAGAACAAAAAGATCTTTCTATTTGGAACGGCGGGCTTTGGCGGCAGCGAGGCATATTTCCAGAAGATTCTCAATCATGTCAAGCAGTCTATCGATTCAAGCAATTCCGTGGTCGGAGAATATATGTGTCAGGGCAAAATGCCGCCGTCTGTACGGGAACGCTACATGAAAATGAAGGTACAGCCGGAGCATCCGGAAAATATCGATGCGCTGATTGAGAACTTTGACCGAGCGCTCTCCCATCCGGATGGGAATGATTTAGAGAGACTTAGAAAGATAATTGTACGATAGCACCTCAACATGATCTGACAAAAGGCAGGCTGTCGCTCGGAACGGGCGGCGGCTTGCTCATCATTTCAATGCAGCTCAAATCCCACTGTTTTTAGTCCAGAATAGAAGGTTCACCACGACCTAATTCAGGTCATGGTGAACCTTCTTCATGCTTCCAAATGCTTCTTCCCTGCCACACACTCCAGAGCCTAACGAACACTTCCGTCGAGCGAAAAATGAAATTGGAGGTTTCGTATGAAAAGATTCCTGAGTATCCTGCTCGCTCTGGTCATGGTGCTTTCGCTCGTGGCCTGCGGCAACAAGACTACCCCTGACACCCCCGACACTCCTGACAAGCAGGAGGAGACCATCCACATCGGTATCGTGACCGGTTCCGTCTCCCAGTCTGAGGACGACCGCCGCGGCGCCGCAGCCTTCCAGCAGCTCTACGGTGAGGGGAACGTCACCCTCGTGACCTATCCCGACAACTTCACCGAAGAGCTTGAGACCACCATTCAATGCATGTCATCGAAGATTACATCCACAATCAGCGTCCAGTTGATGCCGTTATATAAATCACCTCATATAACGAAAGGTCTCTCCTCCGCAGCTGTATTGACAGGCCGCGGCGGGAATGTTACCATAAGCACATCAAAATCATTGGGAGAGAAAAATAGATGACACTTGATCAATTGAAGGTCGGTACGTCCGCCGTCATTACCGCCGTGGGCGGAGACGGAGCCTTGCGCTGCCGCCTGTTGGATATGGGGCTGATCCCGCACACCCGCGTGACATTACAGAAGGTCGCGCCGATGGGCGATCCCATCGAGATCCGCGTGCGCGGCTACGAACTGACGCTGCGCGTAGAGGAGGCTCAGAAGATCGAAGTGGAGGGTGAGCTGAAATGATCTTTGCACTCGTCGGAAATCAGAACTGCGGCAAAACGACTCTCTTCAACGCCCTCACCGGCTCCAACCAGCACGTCGGCAACTTTCCCGGTGTCACGGTAGATCAGAAGATGGGCGAGATCACAGATGAAAAAGGCTGCGCCGTGGTGGATCTGCCCGGCATCTACTCCCTGCGGCCCTATACGCAGGAGGAGATCGTCTCCCGCGATTTTATCCTCAATCAGAAGCCGGACGGCATGATCAACATTGTGGATGCCACCAACATTGAGCGCAATTTGTACCTGACGCTTCAGCTGCTCGAGCTGCGGATACCGATGGTGCTGGCGCTGAACATGATGGATGAGGTCCGTTCCAACGGCGGTTCCATCGACGTGCAGAAGATGAGCGCCGCGCTCGGCATCCCTGTCATACCGATCACAGCCGCAAAGGGCGAGGGCGTGAGCGAGCTGGTGGATCAGGCGATCGCCGTGGCTCGGAGCAAAACTCTGCCCAAGGTGACGGACTTCTGCGCGGATGATTCCGCCGTCCACCGCTGCATCCACGCCGTCACGCACCTGATCGCCGACCATGCCGACCGCATCGGTGTGCCGGCACGCTTCTGCGCAACAAAGCTGATCGAAGGCGGCGATGACCTCGCCGACCGTCTGGCGCTCGATCGGAACGAGCGCGAGCTGCTTGAGCATTGCATCGTGCAGATGGAGAGCGAAGCGGGACTTGACCGCAACGCAGCGCTTGCCGATATGCGCTACACCTTCATTGAAAGCGTTGTGGCATCGTCGGTGGTAAAGTGCCACGAGAGCCGGGAACACGCCCGCTCGATGAGGATCGACCGGTTTCTTACCGGCCGGTATACGGCGCTCCCTGCTTTTCTTGCCGTTATGCTGCTGATATTCTACCTCACCTTTCATGTGATCGGGCAGCGGCTGTCCGACTGGCTTGCGGTCGGCATTGGCGCCCTTACCGCCGCGGTGGACCATGCCCTGACCGCTTACGGCATCAACCCTGTGGTACATAGCCTCATCATCGACGGCATTTTTACGGGCGTAGGCAGCGTGCTGGTGTTTCTGCCCATCATCGTGACGCTCTTTTTCTTCCTCTCCATTCTGGAGGATACCGGCTACATGGCGCGCGTCGCATTTGTGATGGACAAGCCCCTGCGTAAGATCGGCCTGTCCGGCCGCAGCATCGTTCCCATGCTCATCGGCTTCGGCTGCTCCGTGCCGGCCATCATGGCGACGCGCACGGTATCGAGCGACCGCGACCGCAAGATGACCATCCTGCTCACGCCTTATATGAGCTGCTCGGCAAAGATCTCCATCTACGCGTTTTTTACCGCGGCGTTCTTCCCGACGCACCGCGCGCTTGTGATGATCTCTCTGTATCTGCTGGGCATTCTGATTGGGATCGTTGCCGCGCTTATCATGAACTGGAGCATATTCCGCGGGAAGCCGGTACCGTTTGTCATGGAGCTTCCCAATTACCGTTTGCCGAGTCTCAAGAGCGTTACACTTCTGCTGTGGGAAAAGGCCAAGGATTTTTTGCAGAGGGCCTTTACGGTGATTTTTCTGGCTACGATCATCATCTGGTTCCTGCAAAGCTTTGATATCAGGCTGAACGTGGTTGCCGACAGCGCCGACAGTCTTTTGGCCCTCATCGGCCGATGGATCGCGCCGGTGTTCGCGCCGCTGGGCTTTGCGGATTGGCGCTGCGCGACCTCCCTGATCTCCGGCTTCATCGCAAAGGAATCCGTCGTCAGCACGCTGGAGGTTTTGTTGGGCGGGGCCCCGCTTTTTACAATGTTCACCAACCGCTCCGCCGCGAGCTTTCTGGTCTTTACGCTGCTGTATACTCCCTGCATCGCGGCGGTAGCCACGATCCGGCGGGAATTCGGCTCAACGCTGAAAACGGTAGGCATCGTGTTGATGCAGTGCTGTGTCGCGTGGATCGCAGCATCTGTCGTCTACGCCTTGATCGGTATCTTATGATGGGTATAGACTGGATTCTATTCTTCTACAGTCTGAAACCGCTTCCATCTCCCATCTCACACACCTACATTGCCGCGCCACATCATACAAATCAGTAAGCAGACTTTAGAACGTCTCGCTTACATCCATGTTCTGATGCTTCCTTCGTGCCTGCTATGGTGAGATGTGTTACGTTGTCAGTTCCACATCATTGATGGCCTCATTACCCCAAACGTCCCAGCCATCAGCTTTCTGACGGGCAAATAACTCAATGCGCGGCACATCCCCCATAAGTCTCTCGATTCGTTCCCTTACCTCATCTGGCTTTTTACTGTGTTCTTCCACATGAGAAATAATGACCTGATGGACGTCCTTCGCTTGTCGCTTCGGATGGCCCCTAACAGCAAGTAAGCAAATCTCCGCGTTGGCGCGTGTCCAATGTCCCATAGGCAAGCGAAAGAACAGCCCGTGCAGGAGAGAGCCCGGCACCGATAGATCCTGACCCGCGTCCAAGGAATGACGTGCCGGTGTACCACGAATCTGCGCAAAAGACGGACACATCGAATGGTGCGGAAGAGAATACCGGCGAACCGACCAACGACACGCCGGAACAGGAGACGGATGTACCGCCCGACAGCAGGGTAGCAAAAAGAGATGCGGTATACCGCTCGCTCACCCTTGGCGATTCGGTCGTGCAGATGCTTCACCACATGGGCAGGATCTTCGAGGACAACAGCAAGGCTGACGGTACGATCTATGGCCTGCGGATCGACCGCAAGCGCCGCCGTGAGCTCCAACGCAAACGCCTTGCCATGGGACACAAGCCCGACGATCATGAAGAGATATCGTATACATAGTGCAGAGCCGCGGCATCGGTGATGACCGGTGCTGCGGCTCTGTGATCAGCTATGCTCCTCGTTCGGAATGCTCACGCTCACGCCGTTGACCTCCACGCCGTCGTCGGCGGGAATGAGCAGGTACCTGCGCCCGCCGATCATGCGGGCCTCGATGAGATAGCTGTTCTCCGGTGCGACGGTGATCTTCACCTCCGGCGTGGTGATCTCGAACTTGCCCGTGCCAAGAATGTTCTTCGGATTCAGCGCGGCATTCTCACCGTACTGCTTCTCGCACTCGCGGCGGAAGCTCTCGACCTTCTCTTCGCTCACGCCGCTCTCGGACAGGATGCCGCCGACGTCGCCGACCGTCAGCTCCAGCGGCGCGGGGTCGCGGTTCTCCTTGTGCTCCTGGATGCGGCCGCGCAGCTGCTCGTGGACGGACTGCACCACATCGTAGCTGCAATCCTTTTCAAGCGTATCAGCGAGCGCGGTATCAAACACATTTTTCTGCTCGACGGCGGACATCGGCGGCTCCACACGGAATACCGCGTCAATGACCTCCTCGTGAATGAGCTCGACGTTCTTGCTGTAGAAAAGCGCGTTGTAGATGTTCGCCTCGCGGTCGTCGAAGGCGGGGAAGAGGAAGCCCAGCTCGGGCGCAAGAGCGATATGTCCGGTGGAGCTGGGGTGGAAGAAGTTCTCGTCGGTATCGTAGCGCAGCTCGAGCGTCGGTGCCTTCACAGGGCAGATGGCGCAGACAAAATACTTGTAGACGTCGCTGGAGGCGTCCGCCTGCAGCTCGTCATCCTTGCCGCGGTAAGGAACATCATAGGCGTCGGCGGCGAGGAGAATGAGATAGTTCGTCTCACCCATGCTCAGAGATTCAATAATTTTGCGGCAAAGCGTCTCGCGGGCGTTCACATCCTTGCACTCCGTCTGGCGCAGGGTTTGGAGCAGACGGTGCTCGTCGCTGTCCGCGACCTGCGCGGTGGAGAATTCGATGTCAATGAGGTTGCGCCCCAGCGTGCCGGAGAGCGTCTTTTTGAGCAGCCCCAGATACATCTCCTGCTCCTCCTGCCGCATGAGGCCGAGGGAGGCGTCGATCCACGAGATGACCTCGCGGTTGGAGTTGACATAGCAGCCGAAGATGCGGCTGAAGTTATTTTTATCGAGCCGGAAACGCCGGCGGATCTCGTTGAGTTCTTTCTGGTTCATTTGCTTCTTCCTTCTCTCACAGAATATCACGGAGAGAAATTGTACCACAGCGTCCCTCGGGCGGCAAGAGGGACTACATCGATCCATACGGAGAAAAAGAATGGCTAAATTTATCTATTTTACGCCGGAGGAAAAGGCGCGGGCGCAGAATACCGACCTGGTGTCTCTGCTGCGCGCCCAGGGCGGTGGTTCGACCGTTCCAAGCGTGAGGGTAGCTATGCCATCCGCTTTGTCCAACGCTAAATACGGATGTGGTTTCAGGAACAGACTGGACGATGGCTGGCACCGCCTGCACGGGAGCCGCACACCTCTGCGGTTCTCACAGAACGCCCCATTGCCCTGCGGCGGTTCACGGCCCGTCAGGACCGCTTCACGCTCGGACTGCGGCTGGATGAGTGCAGCTTTAGCCCTGGCGTGCAGAAACGCAACAATTTTCCGGAACATCCCTTGACAAATCTCATCATTTGGCATTTAATATTAAATTGATATTGTCGTGAAAAGCTGTATGTTTATCTGCCGGCGGCGGCCGGCAGACAGATCATGGACCGACCGGGAGCACAAGAGAGGCACGACATTCGTTGTGCCCCTCTTGCTTTATTTTACCTCACGCGGCTTTTCCGTAAGGTATCTGCCTCAAACAGAAAGACGGAAGGACAAAAGCTTATGAACTGGGAGATCACAACATTTATCGCGTACTTTGTTATCCTGCTCGGCGTGGCGCTGGTGTTCTACTTCAACGGCACGAACAAAAATTCGGAGGACTTCTTCCTCGGCGGGCGCTCCATGGGCCCCTGGGTCACCGCCTTGTCCGCGCAGGCGTCCGATATGTCCGCGTGGCTGCTGATGGGCCTGCCCGGCTCGATCCTCGCCTTCGGCTTCGGCCAGATGTGGATCGGCATCGGCCTTGCCATCGGTACGGCGGCCAACTGGATCCTGTGCGCCAAGCGCCTTCGCACCTTCTCCAAGGCGGCGAACGATTCCATCACGCTCCCGCAGTACCTGACGAACCGTTTTGCGGTCGATTCCCGCGCGCTGCAGCTCGTGTGCGCGCTCATCTTCCTCTTTGCCTACACGATCTATGTGGCCTCCGCGCTGGTGGCGGGCACCTCCGTGTTTACCACGCTCTTCCCGGATATTTCCCCGAAGATCGCCATGTTCGCTTTCCTGCTCATCATCGTGGCCTACACCTTTTTCGGCGGCTTCGCCGCTGTGTGCTGGACGGATTTCTTCCAGGGCCTTCTGATGATGGCGGCGCTGATGCTGGTGCCTATCGTCGTCTATTTCGGCCACAGCGAGCTGCTTGATCCCACGGCACTGGAGACGGTCTATGAGTATACCGACGCTGCGACCGGCGCGGTGACGCAGTGCGCCTTCGGCGGCGGCATCTTCAACGCGAGCTGGCAGGACATTGTCAGCGGCCTCGGCTGGGGTCTCGGTTACTTCGGTATGCCGCACATTCTCGTGCGCTTCATGTCCATCGAGAAGCCCTCGATGATCAAGAAGTCCTCTATCGTGGCCATCATCTGGGTCGTCATTTCCCTCTTCTCCGCCGTTATGATCGCCTATTTCGGGCGCATGATCATGGGCGAGGAGCTGCTCACCCACGGCAACCAGAAGCTCGTTTTCATCGCCATGTCCCGCAAGTTCTTCCCGGCGGGCATCTGCGGTCTGCTGCTCGCAGCCATCATCGCCGCGTCCATCTCCACAGCGGATTCCCAGCTGCTCGTCGCCTCCAGCTCCTTCACGGCGGACCTCTATAAGCCCTTCTTCCGCAAGGGTGCGAGCGAGAAAGAAACGCTGCTCGTCGGCCGTGTGCTGGTGCTCGTCCTCTCGCTGATCGCCTTTGCCATCGCCAACTCCAAGGGCAGCGGCGCGCAGGCCATCATGGACATGGTGGAGAACGCCTGGGGCGCCTTCGGCTCCTCCTTCGGCCCCACCATTCTGCTCTCCCTCTTCTGGAAGCGCTTCAACTACAAGGGCGCGGTCGCGGGCGTGGTGTCCGGCTTCGTGGTGGATCTCGGCTGGCTGCTGAGCGGTCTCACCGCCTCGACGGGTGTGTATGAGATCGTTCCCGGCTTTATCGTCAGCTTCCTCGCGGCCTATCTCGTGGCGAGATTCACCGAGGCCCCGAACGCGGAGGCTGTTGCGATCTTTGAGGAGGCTACGAAGCCCGACGCGGACTGAGTGAAGCGATCAGCTGACGGCTTACCGATAAGCGAATATAAGAAAAGAGCCGATCCGTTGGATCGGCTCTTTTGTCAGGACTTGAGAAATTCCTGCGGGTCGATGATCTCGCCGTCCTTTGTGACGGAGAAGTGCAGGTGCGGCGACATGGAAGCCTCGGCGAGCGAGGTTGCGCCGACCGCGCCGATGACCTGTCCGGCGGAGACGTACTGCTCCGGCGCGACAGTCGGGACGCTCTGAAGGTTGGAGTAGGTGGTCTCGTAGCCGCCGTCGTGCGCGATGACGACGGTGGTGCCCATCAGGTCGTCGTCCGCGACGGAGAGCACCGTGCCGGAGCTGGCGGCGAGCACCTGCGTGCCGGCGTCCGCCTTGATGTCGATGCCGTCGTGCGTGCGCCAGTCGGCGAGCGTTTCGCTGTAAGCGAGCTCGTCCATGCTGAAGGCGGCGACGGTCTCACCGCTCAGGGGAGAGACAATGAGTCGCGGCGCGACGGGCGTGACCGGCTCGGTGGCCTCCGGCTCCTTTTCCAGGACCGTGACCTCCACAACGGACTGCACCGGCTCGGCCGGCTCCTCCGGCTTGACCTCGGGAACGTCCGGGGTGACCGGCTCTGCGGTGATGGGAGTCGTGACCGGCGGCTCGGTCACATTGGTCGGTGTTTTGTCAGTGGAAGAGGGGAGCAGCATCCAATAGCCCGTGACGGCGAGTGCCGTCAATCCGAGGAACAGGGCTATGTATAAGCCCGTCCCGGTCAGGGAATGCCGCGCGGCGCGGCGTTTCGGTTCATTCATAAGCGTGTCCTTTCTGCCCGCGTGGCGGGCGCTGCGAAATAGAAGAGGCTCTGACGGTATTGTGCGCCGTCGGAGCCTTTTCTAAACCATATTTCTCGGGAAATTTTAAGGCAATACCGTGAAGGCCGCGCGGCCCGCGTAGCGGGCGTTCCCGCCGAGCGCCTGTTCAATGGCGAGCAGACGGTTGTACTTTGCCGTGCGCTCGCCGCGGCAGGGAGCGCCGGCCTTGATCTGCGCGCAGCCGAGCGCGACCGCGAGGTCGGCGATGGTGCTGTCCTCCGTTTCGCCGGAGCGGTGGGATAGGATCGCGGACCAGCCTGCGGCCTGTGCCGCGCGGACGGCCTCGATGGTCTCCGTGAGCGTGCCGATCTGATTCGGCTTGATGAGTACGGCGTTGGCGAGCTTTTGCTCCACCCCGCGGGCGATGCGCGCGGGGTTCGTGACAAAGAGGTCGTCGCCGACGAGCTGCATCCTTTCACCAAGGGAACCGCTCAGCGCCTGCCAGCCCGCTTCGTCGTCCTCGCCCATGCCGTCCTCGAGCGAGAGAAGCGGATAGCGCCGCGCAAGCTCCTGCCAATAGGCCGGCAGCTCCTCGCGTGTGAGGATCGTGCCGCTTTTCGGCAGCCGGTAGCGGTCGGAGCCTGCGTCGTACCACGCGGAAACGGCGGCGTCGAGCGCGAGGTATACGTCCGCGCCGGGGCGATAGCCCGCTGCCTCAATGGCGCGGCAGAGCAGGTCGAGCGCCTCCTCGTGGCTTGCAAGCGAGGGGGCGTAGCCACCCTCGTCGCCCACGCCGCAATGATCGACGAGTGAGCCGAGCGCGTGATAAATTTCCGCGCCCATGCGCAGCGCGTCGCGGAAGGTGTCCGCGCCGACGGGGACGAGCATGAATTCCTGAATGTCGAGCGGGTTGCCCGCGTGTGCGCCGCCGTTGAGCACGTTCATCAGCGGCACGGGGAGCGTGCAGGCATTCTGACCGCCGAGATACCGCCAGAGGGGCTGCCCCTCGCTCACCGCCGCGGCGCGGGCCGCCGCGAGCGAGACGGAGAGGATGGCGTTTGCGCCGAGCTTCGATTTGTTCTCCGTGCCGTCCAGTTCGCGCATGGCCTGATCGAGCGGGCCCTGCTGCCGCGCGTCGAAGCCCCGCAGCAGCTCGAATATCTCGTTGTTGACGTGCGCCTGCGCGTGCAGGACGCCCTTGCCGCCGTAGCGCGCACGGTCGCCGTCGCGCAGCTCGACGGCCTCGTGCGCGCCGGTCGAGGCGCCGGACGGCACGGCGGCGACGCCGAGCGAGCCGTCCTCCAGCCTTACCTGCGTTTCCAGTGTGGGATTGCCGCGGGAATCCAGGATCTCGCGAGCGTGAATGTGTACGATGGAGCGGTTCATCGCATGACCTCCTGAAAAATAAAAAATCAGCCATACCGAAGTATGGCTGATTTTGAGAAGACTTATGCGCTCAGCGGAGGATAAGGCTCTGACCGTCCATCTCCTCGGGCTTTTCGAGCCCCATCACGTCGAGAATGGTGGGGGCGATGTCGGCAAGGCGGCCCTCGCGCAGCTCGTTGCCCGCGCCGCAGAGGATAAAGGGCACGGGATTCGTGGTATGCGCGGTCATGGGGCTCACGCCGTCGCTTTGCAGCATCTGCTCGGCGTTGCCGTGGTCGGCGGTGATCATGGCGATGCCGCCCATCTTGAGCGTCGCGTCCACGACCTTGCCGACGCACTCGTCCACGGTCTCGACGGCCTTGACGGCGGCGTCGTAGTTGCCGGTGTGACCGACCATGTCGCAGTTGGCAAAGTTGAGGATGATGACGTCATACGCACCGGACTCAATGCGCTCGACGCACTTTTCCGTGACCTCGTAGGCGCTCATCTCGGGCTGGAGGTCGTAGGTCGCGACCTTAGGAGAGGCGACGAGCACACGGTCCTCGCCGGGGTAGGGCGCTTCAACGCCGCCGTTGAAGAAGAACGTGACATGGGCGTACTTCTCGGTCTCCGCGATGCGCAGCTGCGTCAGGCCGAGCTTGCTGAGGTATTCGCCGAGACCGTTATGGATCGTAATGCGCGGGAACGCGACGAGCACGTTCGGCATCGTGGCGTCGTACTCGGTGTTGCAGACGTAGGTGACGGGGAAATACTCGCGCTGGAAGCCGTCGAACGCGGGATCGACGAACGCGCGGGTGATCTCGCGGGCGCGGTCGGGGCGGTAGTTGAAGAAGATGATGGCGTCGTTGTCGGAGATGGTGCCCTCCTTGTCGCAGACGACGGGCTCCACAAATTCATCGGTCACGCCGTTCTGATAGGATTCTCGGATGGCGGCGACGGGATCGGGATTCTGGATGCCCTCGCCGTAGACCATCGCGTCGTAGGCGCGCTCAAGACGGTCCCAGCGCTTGTCGCGGTCCATGGCGTAGTAGCGGCCCATGACGGTCGCGATCTTGCCGACGCCGAGCTCGGCGCACTTTTTCTGCGCCTCGGCGACGAAGTCCGCGCCGGAGGTGGGGGAGACGTCGCGCCCGTCGAGGAAGCAGTGCAGGTACACGCGCTTGAGGCCCTTGATGCCGGCCATCTTCAAAAGCGCCCAGACGTGCTCCACGGTGGAGTGTACGCCGCCGTTGGAGAGCAGTCCGTAGAGGTGCAGCGCCGTGCCCTTTTCCAGACAGGCGTCCATCGCGGCGTTGTAGGCGGGATTTTCAAAGAAGGTGCCGTCCTCAATGGCGCGGGAGATGCGCGGCAGGTCCTGGAAGACCACGCGGCCGCCGCCGATGTTGGTGTGGCCGACCTCGCTGTTGCCCATCTGACCGGCGGGCAGGCCCACGTCTAAACCGGAGGCGGAGAGCTGCGTATGCGCGTACTCGCCGTTCAGACGGTCAAGCACAGGCGTGTTCGCACCGCGCACGGCGTTGCCCTTGACCTCATCGCTCAGACCGAAGCCGTCCATAATGATAAGGGTGGTGGGGGTTTTATTCATCGCAAGGACTCCTTTCGCTCAGCCCTGATTGGCTGCGTTGACGATGTCCATGAACTTGCCGGCGTCGAGAGACGCGCCGCCGATCAGACCGCCGTCGATGTCCTCGTGGCCGAGCAGCTCGGCAGCGTTGGCGGGATTCATCGAGCCGCCGTACTGAATGGTGACGGAGCGGGCGATGCGCGCACCGTACATGGCGCGGATGGTGGCGCGGATGAAGCCGCAGACCTCGGCGGCCTGCTCGCCGGTGGCGGTCTTGCCGGTGCCGATGGCCCAGATGGGCTCATAGGCGATGACGCAGCGGCGGATATTCTCCGCGGCCACGCCCGCGAGCGCGGACTTGACCTGCAGGGCGATGAGCTCCATCGTCACGCCCATCTCGCGCTGGTCAAGGCTTTCGCCCACGCAGATAATGGGGTTGAGGCCGGCGTTCAGCGCGGCGTGGACCTTCTTGTTGACGATGGCGTCGGTCTCGCCGAACATGGCGCGGCGCTCGCTGTGGCCGACGATGACGTACTTCACGCCGAGGTCGCACAGCATGGCGGCGCTGACTTCGCCGGTGTAAGCGCCGTGATCCTCATAGAAAAGATTCTGTGCGCCGACGGCCACGCGGCTGTCCTTAAAGGCGCGCACGGCGGCGGAAATGTCCACGCTCGGCACGCACACGACCACGTCGCACCACTTGGTCTTGGGCAGCAGAGCCTTGAAATCGTCCGCGAACTTTTTGGCCTCGGTGGCGGTCTTGTTCATTTTCCAGTTTCCGGCAATGATGGTTTTGCGATATCTGCGATTCATGGTAAATGCTCTCCTAAATATATAAAAATGTTTTCTGAAAACCTTACTTATCCAGCAGGCAGGCAACGCCCGGCAGCATCCCCCGTGGGGATGCCCCTGATCGGAACACGCGCTGACGCGCGGCTCCCTGCGCTGACGCTCGGTCGCGTCGCTGCGCGGGCAGAACGATGGTATTACTTATCCAGCAGGCAGGCGACGCCCGGCAGCTCCTTGCCCTCCAGGAACTCAAGCGACGCGCCGCCGCCGGTGGAGATGTGCGTGATCTTGTCGGCGAAGCCGAGCTGCTCGGCGGCCGCCGCGCTGTCGCCGCCGCCGATGATGGTCACGGCGCCGCTCTCGGCGAGCGCCTTGGCCATGGCCTTAGTGCCGTTGGCAAAGGCGGGGAACTCGAAAACGCCCATGGGGCCGTTCCAGACGATGGTGCCCGCGCCGCGCGTCGCCGCGCAGAAGAGCTCAATGGTCTTGGGACCGATGTCCATGCCCATCATGTCGGCGGGAATGTGCATCGCGTCCACCACGACCGGCTCGGCGTCGGCGGCGAACTCCTTCGCCGCCACGGTATCCACCGGCAGCAGGAGCTTGACGCCCTTTGCCTTGGCCTTCTCGATCATCTCGAGCGCGTAGGCGCACTTGTCCTCCTCGAGCAGGGACTTGCCGATCTCGCCGCCCTGCGCCTTGGCGAAGGTGTAGGCCATGCCGCCGCCGATGATGACGGTGTCGGCCTTTTCGAGCAGGTTGTTGATGACGGCGATCTTATCGCTGACCTTTGCGCCGCCGAGCACCGCGACGAACGGACGCTTGGGATCGTCGAGCGCCTTGCCCATGACCTCCAGTTCTCTGGCGACCAGCAGGCCGGAGACGGCGGGCAGGTACGCCGCCACGCCGACGGTGGAGGCGTGCGCGCGGTGGACGGAGCCAAAGGCGTCGGAAACGTAGACCTCGGCCATGGAGGCAAGCTCCTTGGCAAGCGCCGGATCGTTCTTGGTTTCGCCCTTTTCAAAGCGGGTGTTCTCGAGCAGCATGATCTCGCCGCCCTTGAGCGCCGCGGCCTTGGCCTTGGCGTCGGGACCGACAACGTCATGCGCGAAGACGACCGGCTTGCCGAGGAGCTCGGAAAGACGCTCGGCAACGGGGGCGAGGGTGAGCTTCTTTAAGGACTTCTGCCACTTTTCCTCCGTCAGCTCGGCGGGGTCCTTGCCCTTTTCCGTCTGCTTCTTCACCCATTTTTCAAAGTTCGGCTCGGGCTTGCCGAGGTGCGAGCAGGCGATGACCGCCGCGCCCTGCCCGAGCAGGTAGCGGATGGTCGGCAGAGCGGCGACGATGCGCTTATCCGAGGTGATCGCGCCGGTGGCCTTGTCCTGGGGGACGTTGAAGTCGCAGCGCAGCAGGACCTTCTTGCCCACCACGTCGATGTCGTACACAGTTTTCTTGTTGTAGTTCATGATGACGCTCCTTCTATGTGAATGTTTACGGATCAGTCCGGTTGCTCCGCCATCTCGCCGGTGCCCTTGAGCCCGGGGAAGCCGAGCTGCTTGAGAGCCTCGTAGGTCAGAATGGCGACGGAATTGCTCAGGTTCAGGCTGCGCGCCTCGGCGCGCATGGGAAGGCGGATGCAGCGTTCATAATGCGCCAGACGGAAGTCCTCGGGCAGGCCGGCGGTCTCCTTGCCGAAGAAGAGCCAGCAGCCATCGTGAAATTCCGCCTCGCAGTAGTCCTGCGGTGCCTTGGTCGTGGCGAGCCAGCAGTCCGCGGCGGCCTCGGGGTGCTGTTCAAAGAGGTCGGCGAGGTTTTCGTAGGTGCTGACCTCGACCAGATGCCAGTAGTCCAGCCCCGCGCGCTTGACGGCGCGGTCGGAAATGTCGAAGCCGAGCGGCTTGACGAGGTGCAGCCGCGAACCAGTCGCGGCGCAGGTGCGCGCGATGTTGCCGCAATTCTGCGGGATCTCCGGCTCAACGAGCACGATATGGAGCATGGAGCATCCCACCTTTTTCCGAAAGTCTGCTTATTATACCTCTTAAAGTTTACGAAATCAACCATAAAACTCACTTTCTTTAACATTATTTTGCGCATTGCATGAATTCATGCAGAGCATGAAAAACTTTTTGGGAAAATTGCAGGAAAAGGTGGATTTTTCAAAAAGGTTTGGTATAATACAGATAAAAATAGAAGTGGACGCAAAGGAGGGGACTATCCGATGGACCAGAAGATCGCCGTGCTTTTCATGCCGGACAACATCGCCTGTACCGAAGAGAAGACGCCGCTGATGCTGCAGCCCATTTTGTTCTGCCCCGTCCTGACGTGGATGTGCGCGGAGCTGTGCGGGCGCGGCATTGAGCGGCTTTTTATTGTCTCCGACGTCTCCGCGCAGGAGCGGATGAAGCCTTATCTGCCCAAGGAGGCGGACGTCACCTTTGTTGACGGCGCGAAGCACGCGGAGGAGCTTTTGAAGCTCCTTGAGGGCGAAACGGGCAGCGTTCTGATCGTCAACGGCGTGGTGCTGCCGGTGGGCGTGTTCTCCGGCGGCGCGGTGTATTCCGCTCCGGCGGACGCCTGCTGCGACGTGCTGCGCGAGCACGGCGCGTTTGCCGCGTTCCCCAAGGGCTGTGAGATCTCCAAGGGCTTCCTGCCGGTGGGCGACACCGAGGAGCTGCGCGCCGCGCAGCCGATGTGCCGCCAGAAGATCATGGAAAAGCATCTGGCGAACGGCGTGATCGTCATGGACACGAACAGCGTCTACATCGACCCGCGCGTGAAGATCGGCGTGGGAACGACGCTCCTGCCCGGGACCATCCTGCGCGGCGAGACGGTCATCGGCGAGCACTGCACAATCGGCCCGAACGCCATGGTGCGCGACTGCACCGTGGGCGACTTTACGGAGATCAACGCCTCGCAGACGAACGAGAGCGCCATCGGCAGCTATACGACCGTGGGACCGTTTGCCTATGTGCGGCCCAATTCGACCATCGGCGACCACGTCAAGGTCGGCGACTTCGTGGAGATCAAGAACTCCGTCATCGGAAACGGCACGAAGATCTCGCACCTCACCTACGTCGGCGACAGCGACTGCGGCGAGCGCGTGAATTTCGGCTGCGGCACGGTCACGACGAATTATGACGGCTTCAAAAAATACCGCTGCACCATCGGGGACGACAGCTTCATCGGCTGCAACACCAATCTGGTCGCGCCGGTCAAGGTGGGCGAGGGCAGCTACATCGCCGCCGGCTCCACCATCACGGACGATGTGCCCGCCGACGCGCTGGCGCTCGCCCGCATGAAGCAGACGGTCAAGGAGGGGTGGGCGGCCCGCCGCCGCGCCCTGCTCGGCAAGAAGGAAAAGTAAAAACTTTTACATAAAAAAATTACCAAGGGAGAGTGGAAACAATGATTTCTCACGGCAAGGACATCAAGATCTTCACCGGCAACGCCAACCCCAAGCTCGCAGCGGACATCTGCAAGATCATCGGCACCAAGCTCGGCGAGAGCGAGGTCAAGAGCTTCGCGGACGGCGAGGCCTCCGTCTCTCTGTATGAGACCGTGCGCGGCAGCGACGTGTTCCTCATCCAGTCCACCTGCAAGCCCGTCAACGACAACCTCATGGAGCTGCTCATCATGGTCGATGCGTGCCGCCGCGCCAGCGCGGGCCGCATCACCGCGGTCATGCCCTACTTCGGCTATGCCCGTCAGGACCGCAAGGCCAAGAGCCGCGATCCCATCTCCGCCAAGCTCGTTGCCAATATGCTCGTCGCCGCGGGCGTTGACCGCGTGCTGACCATGGACCTGCACGCCAACCAGATCCAGGGCTTCTTCGATATTCCGGTGGATAACCTGTTCGGCAACCCCATCTTCGTTGATTACTACGCCAAGAAGTTCGGCGCGCATTGCGAGGATATGGTCGTCGTCAGCCCCGACGTCGGCTCCGTTGCCCGCGCCCGCACCTTTGCCCAGAAGCTGCACATGAACCTTGCCATCGTCGATAAGCGCCGCCAGAAGGCCAACCAGTGTGAGGTCATGAATGTTATCGGCGATGTCGAGGGCAAGGAGTGCATCCTCTTCGACGACATGGTCGATACCGCCGGCTCCCTCTGCAACGCCGCCAAGGCGGTCGTTGAAGTCGGCGGCGCGAAGAAGGTCTACGCCTGCGCGAGCCACGGCGTTCTCTCCGGTCCCGCGCTTGAGCGCCTTGAGGCGAGCTGCATCGAGGAGCTGGCCCTGCTCGATACCATTCCCGCTCCCGTCGGCGAAGCGGAGTTGGCCAAGGCCCGCATCAAGTACCTGACCGTCGCGCCCATGTTCGCCGAGGCGATCGAGCGCACCTATCAGGAGATCTCCATCGCAAAGCTGTTCAACTAAGGGCATTTCAAAAAGAGCGGCGGAAGGCCGCTCTTTTTTATACGAGGGTTATCGTCATGTTTTTTGGAAAGAAAGTCACCGGTCCCGCGGAGTGGCTGCTCGTCTGTCTGGGGAACTACGGCAAGCAGTACGAGAACACGCGCCACAACATCGGCTTCATGGCCGCCGAGCGGCTCATTGACAAGCAGGGCCTGCGCTGCAACCGCCTGCGCTTCCGCGCGCTGACGGAGCTGATCGAATTCGGCGGGGCGCGTGTGCTGTTGATGATGCCGCAGACCTATATGAACCTCTCCGGCGAGGCGGTGGGCGAGGCGGCGCGGTTCTATAAGATCCCGAGCGACCATGTGCTCGTTATCTACGACGACGTTTCGCTGCCGCTCGGCAAGCTGCGCATCCGCGACAAGGGCTCCGCCGGCGGGCACAACGGCATCAAGAACATCATCGCCCACCTCGGCACCGATGTGTTCCCGCGCGTGAAGGTCGGCGTCGGCGCGCCGAGCCATCCGGACTACGACATGGTGGACTGGGTGATCGGCAGCTTCTCCGCGCAGGAGAGGAAGATCGTGGACGAGGCGCTCGACCGCGCGCTCGACGCGGCGGAGTGCATCATCTCCCGCGGCGTGACCGAGGCGCAGAACCGCTTCAACTGAGAAAACGCTGCGCGGCGGGCGGCAGAGCCGCCTGCGCGAAAAGTTTATCATTCGTTTATTTACTTTTCTCCTCCGGCGTAGTATACTGCCGGAGGAGAAGTTCTTTTCGGACATCTCAGGAGAACACGGAAAACGATGTGTGTGGGTACAGACCGTCCGACCGGGGACGATCTGCGCCCTTTTGCGCGTTGCGGCGAAAAAGGAGGGGACATTCATGCAGGAGCTGAACCGGCAAATGATGGCGCTGCCGGAGCTGCGGGAGCTGGAGGAGATCATCCGCTTCGGCACGGGGCCGGCGGCGGTCAGCGGCGTGAGCGGCGTACACCGCGCGATGCTCGGCGCGGCGCTGCGGCAGGAGACCAAGCGTCCCCTCGCCGTCCTCTGCGCCGACGAGCAGGAGGCGCGGCGCATGGCCGCAGATCTCGCCGCCCTGACAGGGGAGGAGTGCGTGACGCTCTTTGCCCGCGAATGGCAGCTGCGCGACCGCGTTTCTGCCTCCCACAGCTTTGAGCAGGAGCGGCTGGACGCGCTGTGCCGCATGGCGTTCGGCAGGACGGGCATCGTCGTGGCGACGGTGGACGGTATGCTGCAGCGCACGCTGCCGCCGACGGCGCTGCGCGACGCGGTGCTCACGCTCCGGCTCGGAGAGGAGCACGACCTGCGTGCGCTCGCCGAGCGCCTGACCGCCGCGGGCTATGTCCGCTGCGAGCAGGTCGAGGGCGCGGGACAGTTCGCCGTGCGCGGCGGCATTTTAGACGTCTATTCCCCGATGAGCGCACCGGTGCGCGTCGAATTTTTTGATACCGAGATCGACGCGATGGGCGAGTTTGACGTCGCCACGCAGCGCCGCACGAAAAATCTCGAGGAGCTGACCGTTTTGCCTGCCGCCGAGGTGCTGCCCTTTGCCGCCGAGGGCGGACGGGACGCGATGCTCGCGCGTATGGAGCACGCCGCGGCGCAGCTGGCAAAAAAGGAGACGACGGAAAAGACCGCCGCAGCGATCCGCGCGGATATGGACCGCCTGCGTGAGGGCCTTCCGCTCGGCGGCATGGACCGCTACCTTGCCGCCGCCTACCCGACCGCCGTCTGCGCGGCGGACTACCTGCCGGAGGGGAGCATCGTGCTCGTCTGCGAGGGCAGCCGTGTCATGGAGCGCGCGAAGGGCTGCGCCTTTGAATGGGGCGAGGACCTGAAGATCCTGCTGGAGGAGGGCGTGCTCGCGGGGCAGTTCGCCTCGCTCACGGTCGAGCTCGAGGACCTGACGCGGCGGCTGCGGGGCAGCTTCCCGCTGCTTTTGTGCGACAGCCTGCCGACCTCGCGCTATCTGGCCCCGCCGCGGGCGATGCTCAGCATCAACGCGCGGCAGCTGCCGTCCTACGGCGGCAGCCTTGAGACCGCCGCCGCGGACATGGAGCACTATCTTGCCGCGGGCAGCGGCGTGCTGGTGCTCTGCGGCAACGAAACGCGCGCGAGGAATTTTCACCGCCTTCTGGAGGAGCGCGGTGTGCGCGCACGGCTCGATCTCTCCGATCAGACGCTGCCCGCCGCGGGCGAGACCGTCATCGGCCTCGGCGCGCTGAGCGCGGGCTGCGAATACCCGCAGCTCCGCCTTGTCATTCTGACCGAGGGGCAGCTTCTTGCGCCGGTCAGCGGCAAAGCGCCGCGCACGGTGCGGCAGAAAAAGGATTCGAGCCGTCAGAAGCTCCGCTCCTACACCGACCTGACGCCGGGCGACCTCGTCGTTCACCAGCGCCACGGCATCGGCCGCTTTGTCGGCATGGAGCGCATCCGCGTGGACGGCGCGGACAAGGATTACATCAAGATCGCCTACGCCGGCAGCGACAGCCTGTACGTTCCCGCGACGCAGCTCGATATGGTGTCGAAGTACATCGGCAGCCACGGCGGCGGGGAGGAGGGCGAGCACGTCAAGCTGAACAAGCTCGGCGGCACGGACTGGACGAAGGCCAAATCCCGCGCTAAGGCCGCGGCGAAAGACCTTGCGAAAGGGCTCATCAAGCTCTACGCCGAGCGGCAGCGCCGCCCCGGCTTCGCCTTTTCGCCGGACTCCACCTGGCAGCGCGAGTTTGAGGACGCCTTCGACTATGAGGAGACGGACGATCAGCTCCGCGCCATCGCGGAGATCAAGAGCGACATGGAGCGCTCGCGCCCGATGGACCGCCTGCTCTGCGGCGACGTGGGCTACGGAAAAACGGAGGTCGCGCTGCGCGCGGTGATGAAATGCGTGCTCGACGGCAAGCAGGCGGCCATTCTGGTGCCGACCACCGTGCTGGCGCAGCAGCATTACGCCACCGCCATCAACCGCTTCCGCAGCTTTCCGGTGACGATCGAGGTGCTCTCGCGCTTCAAGACGCCGGCGCAGAAGAAAAAGATTTTGCAAAGCGCGGCGGAGGGGAAGATCGACCTGCTCATCGGCACGCACTCGCTGCTGCAAAAGGGGCTGCACTTCAAGGACCTCGGATTGCTCGTCATCGACGAGGAGCAGCGCTTCGGCGTGACGCACAAGGAAAAGCTCAAGGAGCTTTCCAAGCAGGTGGACACGCTCACGCTCTCCGCGACGCCCATTCCGCGCACACTGAACATGGCGCTGTCGGGCATCCGCGATATGTCCACCATCGAGATGCCGCCGCAGGACCGTCAGCCGGTGCAGACCTATGTGCTCGAGCACGATTGGGGCGTGATCGCCGAAGCCATCCGGCGCGAGCTTTCGCGCGGCGGGCAGGTCTACTACCTGCACAACCGTGTGGAGACCATCGACCGCTGCGCCGCGCAGCTCAAAAAGCTCCTCGGCGAGGAGGTCAGCATTGCGGTCGCACACGGCAAGCTGGACGAAAAGGGCCTGAGCCATGTGATGCAGCAGTTTTCCGACGGCGAAGCGCAGATCCTCGTCTGCACGACCATCATCGAGACGGGCATCGACATTCCGAACGTCAACACCCTCATCATCGAGGACGCGGACCGGCTGGGCCTCGCCCAGCTTCACCAGATCCGCGGGCGCATCGGGCGCAGCGCGCGCCGCGCTTATGCCTATATGACCTATCGCCCGGGCAAGATCCTCACCGAGGTCGCCGCCAAGCGGCTGACCGCCATCCGCGAATACGCGGAGTTCGGTTCGGGCTTCCGCATCGCGATGCGTGACCTCGAGATCCGCGGCGCGGGCAACCTGCTCGGCCCCGAGCAGTCGGGCTATATGATGAGCGTGGGCTACGATATGTACCTGCAGCTTTTGGAGGAGGCCGTGCTCGAGGAGCGCGGCGAGAAGAAGGCGAGCCGCACGGACTGCTCGGCGGACCTGACCGTTTCGGCGAACCTGCCGGAGAGCTACATTCCCTCTCCCGAGCAGCGCATGGATATTTACCGCCGCATCGCGGCGGTGCGCACGCGCGAGGAATCGCAGGATCTGCTCGACGAGCTGCTTGACCGTTACGGCGAGCCGCCGGCGAGCACGCTCGCTCTGCTCGACGTCGCCATGCTGCGCGGCGAGGCGTGCGCGGCGGGCATCCGCGACATTTCCCAGCGCGGCGACACGATCACCTTTACCTTCGGCGGCGAGATGCCGGTCGAGGCGGTGATGCGCGTTTGCGCGATGGGAAAGAACAAGCGCCGGCTGACGCTCTCCGCCGGCATCGAGCCGAAGCTCGCGCTGCGGCTCGATGGGGGCGAAAAGCCGCTTCCTGCGGCGCTCGAGCTGGTCGAGAGCATCGCGCCCGCAGAGGGCGCCTGAACCCGCCGCGCCACGCCCCGGGGCGGGGTGCGATACCACAAAACTCAGAAGAAAGAGGAAACGAAGATGAAACGTATTTTGGCTGCGGCGCTTTCGCTGGCGCTGCTCGGCTCGCTGGCCGCCTGCGGCGGCAAAGACCGCTTTGACGCGGGTAAGGTCGAGGAGGGCGTCTGCTATCAGCTGACCGGTATCGCTCCCGACGCTGTCGCAATGAGGGTGGACGGCATCGATGTGCCGATGGATATGTATTTCTATAACCTCTGCTATGCCGCCTCCTACATGGAAAGCTACATGAATATGTACGGTATGGACCTTGACTGGAGCATGGAGCTGCAGGAGGGCGAAACGGTGCTTGACGTGACGAAGGACAGCATTTTAGAGAACACGAAGAGCTTTGCCGTCATCGAGAAGCTGGCGCAGGAGAACAACGTTATCCTTGACGAAGCTGCGCTCAGCGAGCTGGAGACCGAACGCGCGGAGACTGTCGAGAGCCTCGGCGGCGAGGAGAGCTACCGCGCCGAGCTCGCCAAGCTGGGCCTGAGCGAGGAGACCTATGACCGGATGTGCCGCTCGGACTATCTTTACAGTGCTCTCGAGGAGCTGGCGGCGACCGAGGGCAGCAGCCTCTATGCTACCGACGAGCAGCTGATCGCCTATGCCGCCGAGCAGGGCTACATGACCGCCGACCACATTCTGCTGCTCACGCGCGATATGTCCACCTATCAGGAACTGGACGACGAGACCAAGGCGGAGAAAAAGGCGCTGGCGGAGGAGCTCAAGGCCAAGCTGGACGCTTACGCGGGCGACGATCTGATCGGCTACTTCACCGAGCTTGCCGACGAGTACAGCGAGGACTCCGGCCGCGCGGGCAACCCCGAGGGCTACACCTTCGGCTCCGGCCAGATGGTCGAGGAGTTTGAGAGCGCCGCCGCCGCGCTCGGCGAGGGTGGGGTCAGCGAGATCGTGGAGAGCTACTACGGCTACCACATCATTCTCCGCAAGCCGCTCGATGAGGCGAAGGCTGTGGACGCGGTGCGCGAGACCTATTTCAGCGGCCTGCTCGAAAGCCGCATCGAGGACGCCGCGGTGGAGATGAATCCGGCGGTCGAGGCGCTGGACCTCGTCGATATTTATGACGCCTTCTCGCTGCTGATGGACACCGACGCGGACGGCGATACGGCAGACGACACCGCGACGGAAAACGGGCAGGAAACAGCCGAAAGCTGAGAAAGACGCAGGAAATGCTGCAAAACTGTTAATAATTTAACAAAATGCAGGAAAAGCGTCAATTTTTGCACGGGAAAATGAAATTTTGCAGTTGATTTTTCATACGCGCCTGTTGTATAATCAAGACGAAAATGATTCCCTCTGCGGAATACCAAAATTTTTATGAAAAAGGAGATATCCCATGAAAGAACTCTATGTCGTGAATTGCTGCCGTACCGCGGTCGGCTCCTTTGGCGGTTCTCTGAAGAATACCCCCGCCGCCGAGCTGGGCGCCATCGTTGTCAAGGAAGCCCTCAAGCGTGCCAACGTCGCTCCCGAGAACGTCGATGAGCTGATGTTCGGCTGCATCCTGACCTCCGGCCTCGGTCAGAACGTCGCCCGTCAGGTCAGCGTGGGCGCGGGCCTGCCCTACTCCGTTCCCGCCTACACCGTCGGCATGGTCTGCGGCTCCGGCATGAAGTCCGTCATCGAGGCCGGCCGCGCCATCCTCGCCGGCGACGCCGACATCATTGTCTGCGGCGGCACCGAGAACATGAGCGCCGCTCCCTATGCCTCTACCGACGCCCGCTGGGGCGCCCGCATGGGCGACAAGAAGCTCGTCGACACCATGATCAAGGACGGCCTGTGGGATGCGTTCAACAACTACCACATGGGCACCACCGCCGAGAACATCTGCGACGTTTGGGGCATCACCCGCGAGGAGCTTGACGCCTTCGGCGCTGCCTCCCAGCAGAAGACCGAGGCCGCGCAGGCTTCTGGCCGCTTTGATGCCGAGATCGTTCCCGTTCCCGTCAAGGTCAAGAAGGAGATCGTCGAGTTCAAGAAGGATGAGTTCCCCCGCGCCGGCTCCACGCCCGAGGGCCTTGCCAAGCTCAAGGGTGCGTTCCCGGTCGGTCCCGAGGGCGTTGAGGACCAGATCGTCCACACCTTCCAGCCCACCGAGATCCATGAGGCGGATACCCGCAAGCACGTTCAGCGCGTGACCGCCGGCAACGCCTCCGGCATCAACGACGGCGCTGCCGCCATCGTTCTCGCCTCCGGCGAGGCCGTCAAGAAGTATAACCTCAAGCCCATGGCGAAGCTCATCGGCTGGGGCCAGGGCGGCGTCGATCCCAAGATCATGGGCGTCGGTCCCGTTCCCGCCTCCCGTCAGGCCATGGCCAAGGCCGGCGTGACCATCGACGACATTGACCTCGTTGAGGCCAACGAAGCCTTCGCCGCGCAGTCCATCGCCGTCGCGCGTGAGCTGCACTTCGACATGAGCAAGGTCAACGTCAACGGCGGCGCCATCTCCATCGGCCACCCCGTCGGCTGCTCCGGCGCGCGCATCATCGTCACCCTGCTCCACGAGATGCTCAAGCGCGAGGACGCCAAGAAGGGTCTTGCCACCCTCTGCATCGGCGGCGGCCAGGGCGTTGCCACCGTGTTCGAGAAGTGCTGAGAAGCCGAAAGGGCATTAAGCTATAAAGATAAAAGTGTCTGCCGCGAAAATCGCGGCAGACGCTTTTTTGCATGACGAAAGCGGGATTTTGTCCGTATAGCCGCGCTTGCTTTTTCCCGCTCGGCGTGCTACACTGATAAACAAGAGGAAATCAGCCTTTACATCATTTTCTCTTGGAAAGGATACCATATACGATGGATGTGAAAGAAATTCTCCGTCACGTTGACCATACCCTGCTCGCCCCCACCGCCACCTGGGAGGAGATCCGCCAGATCTGCGACGACGGCATCAAGTACGGCTGCGCGAGCGTCTGCATCCCGCAGACCTACGTCGCCCACGCCGCGCACTACATCGCCGAGCAGCAGCACTACGGCTTCGGTCAGCTGCCCGTGTGCACGGTCATCGGCTTCCCCAACGGCTACGTTCCCAGCGGCATCAAGTGCATGGAGACTGAGTCCGCCGTAGCCGACGGCGCGACCGAGATCGACATGGTCATCAACCTCGGCTGGGTCAAGGAAGGCCAGTACGATAAAATCTTGCAGGAGATCAATTCCGTGAAGATCTCCTGCCACGGCAACATCCTCAAGGTCATCATCGAGACCTGTATGCTCACCGACGAGGAAAAGATCAAGCTCTGCGAGGTCGTTTCCAACTCCGCGGCGGACTACATCAAGACTTCCACTGGCTTCGGCGGGGGCGGCGCAACGCGCGAGGACGTAGCGCTCATGGCGGCGCACATGACGAACGGCAAGAAGATCAAGGCCGCCGGCGGCATCGCCAATCTGCAGGACGCCGAGGACTTCCTCAAGCTCGGCGCGGACCGCCTCGGCACCTCCCGCATCGTTAAGGCCGCAAAGGCCATGGAGAAAGGAGAATAATATGTCAACACCCCACAACAACGCAAAGCCCGGCGATTTCGCCAAAACCGTCCTCATGCCCGGCGACCCCCTGCGCGCAAAGTTCATCGCGGAGACCTTTTTGGAAAACCCGCAGCTCGTCAACAATGTCCGCGGCGTGCAGGGCTACACCGGCACCTACAAGGGCGTGCGCGTGAGCGTGATGGCGAGCGGCATGGGCATCCCGTCCATCGCCATCTACTCCAACGAGCTCTACACCCACTACGGCGTGGAGAACATCATCCGCGTCGGCTCCGCGGGCGCGATGCGCGCGGACATGGAGCTCGGCAGCGTGTGTGCTGGCATGGGTGCCTGCACCAACTCCAGCTTTGCCGACCAGTATGAGCTGGGCGCCACCTACGCTCCCATCTGCAATTATGACCTGCTCGCCGCCGCAGTCGAGAGCGCGAACGAGCTGGGCGTGAAGATGCCCGTCGGCAATCTCTATTCCTCCGACACCTTCTATGACGCGGCGGGCCGCAACGCCCGCTTCGGCAAGATGGGCATTCTCGCAGTCGAGATGGAGGCCGCCGGTCTCTACTGCACCGCCGCCTACGCCGGCAAGCGCGCGCTTGCCATCTGTTCCATCTCCGATAACCTCGTCACCGGCGAGGAGCTTTCCGCCGACGAGCGGCAGACCACCTTTACCAACATGATGAAGATCGCGCTCGAGGTCGCGGTCAAGATGGAGAACAAAGAATAAGGAGCGTTTTCCTCATGCGAGTCATCGACATTGAAAACATCACCGAGGCCATGCGCGACGACACGCGCTTTGTCCTGCGCTGCGAGGAGGTCTTTCACGACAAGATCAGCGCCGCCGCGGCGAGCATCCTGATGAACAAGAGCAAAAAGCCGCTCGTCTGCCTGACCGGCCCGAGCGGCAGCGGCAAGACCACCACCGCCATGCGCCTGAAGGCGTATCTGGAAAACCTCGGCGTGAAGGTGTGCCTGCTGAGCATGGATAATTTCTTCCTGCCGCTCGCCGACCGTCCGCCGGAGCTGACGGACTGGGAATCCCCCCTGTGCGTGAACCGCGACCTGCTCATCGACTGCATCCACCGCCTGTCCGACGGCGAGGAGGTCGAGCTGCCCATCTATGATTTCAAGAGCGGCACCACCGGCAGCTGGTTCAGGATGCAGGGCGACCGCGACGCCGTTATCATCGCCGAGGGCATCCACATGCTCAACCCGCTGATCTTCGACCGCGTGCGCGACATGGCGACCGGCGTTTACGTCGCGCCCCGCACGCGCATCATCACCGCGCACGACAAGATCGTCCGTCCCGAGCAGCTGCGCGTGGCGCGCCGCATGATCCGCGACTATCAGGGCCGCGGGCACTCCCTGCGCCAGACGGTCGAGCGCGCCGAGAGCGTGGACCGCGGCGAGCGGAACTATATCATGCCCAATAAGCCCAACGCGGGCATCCACATCGACACCTTCCACGACTACGAGCCGTGCATCCTCGCGCGCTATCTCAAGGAGATCCCTGAGTTCTACACCCAGCTTGACGACGCCTTCATCGACGAGCACGGGCTGACCGACCTCTTCGAGGTCGTCAACTCCGTTCCGCCGCTCAAAACCGATTACGTCCCGCGCGACTCCATCGTGCGCGAGTTCGTCGGCGGCAGCATTTTCCAATACTGAGCAAAGAGAGACCGCGTCTGCGGTCTCTCTTTGTGCGCTTTCACCATGAAGCTTTTGCCAAAAATTCACACTTTTCAGCAAATATGACTTGCCCTTTTGAAAAAATCTTGCTATAATACGCTCGAAGTCATGTCCGTGATATGATTTCAAAAAATTGTAAGGAAGGTTTGCACCATGAAGAAGTTCTTTGCTCTTCTTCTCTCCCTGGCTATGGTCCTCGCGCTCGTAGCCTGCGGTCAGAAGGACCCCACCCCCGACACGCCCGATACGCCCGACGATCCCCAGACTAAGGTCGAGTACAAGGTCGCCATGATCACCGACTACGGTGACATCACCGACCAGTCCTTCAACCAGACCACCTATGAGGCCTGCAAGGCGTTTGCCGAGGACAACAGCATCGAGTTCAGCTACTTCAAGCCCGCCGGAGATAACACCGCCGACCGTGTCGCCATGATCGAAAAGGCCGTTGACGAAGGCTTCAACGTCATCGTCATGCCTGGCTATGCCTTCGGCGGCGCCATCGTTGAGGCCGCTCCCGAATTCCCCGATGTGAAGTTCATCGCGCTCGACGTCGCCGCCGGCGATCTGCTCGAGACCGCCGTTGCCAAGGCGGGCGAAGCCTACGACTACACCCCCGAGAATTGGGACCTCAACAAGTACGTTGACATGAGCAACGTCTACTGCGCGGTTTATCAGGAAGAACTCTGCGGCTACATGGCCGGTTATGCGGCTGTGAAGCTCGGCTATAAGAACCTCGGCTTCCTCGGCGGCATGTCCGTTCCCGCGGTCGTCCGTTACGGCTACGGCTTCGTGCAGGGCGTTGACGCCGCTGCCGCCGATCTGGGCCTCACCGATGTCAAGCTCAACTACATCTACGGCGGCCAGTTCTTCGGCGATGCCGACATCACCGCTGTGATGGATACCTGGTATCAGGGCGGCACCGAGGTCGTCTTCGCCTGCGGCGGCGGCATCTACACCTCCGCGGTCGACGCTGCCAAGAAGGTGGGCGCCAAGGTCATCGGCGTCGACGTCGACCAGGCAGGCGTCATCGCCAACTATGCCGGTGTGGACGGCATGACCGTCACCTCCGCCATGAAGGGCCTCTATCCCGCGACCTACGATACCCTCACCGATGTCATCGTCAACGGCAACTGGGAGAAGTACGTCGGCAAGATCGAGACGCTGGGTCTTGTTTCCGGCACCGATCCCGAGGCGAACTACGTTCAGATCCCCATGGGCGACGGCACCCAGTGGTCCGACAGCTTCACGCAGGACGACTATAAGGCCATGGTGAAGGATATGTTCGACGGCAAGATCACCGTCAGCAACAACACCAGCAGCGATGTTAGTGCTGCCGACTTCGCCACCGTCATCACGGTCGACGATCAGGGCTCCATCAAGAGCTAAGCGCTTTATCGCAAGTACATACGGAGAGACGGGCAGCCGCCCGTCTCTCTTTTTTTGCCGAAAAACGAAAAAATCATACGATTTTGCCAAATTGACTTTGCTTTATGGAAGCGGGTATAGTATACTGTAAGATATTCATGGTTTCCGTCCCCGCACATCCCCAACGCGGCGGGCCATCAAAACGGAAGGAGGGCGAAACATCTTGGGATCACCGTATGCCATTGAGATGCTCAACATCACCAAACGATTCCCCGGTATTATCGCCAACGACAACATTACGCTTCAGCTCAAAAAGGGCGAGATCCATGCCCTGCTGGGCGAAAACGGCGCGGGCAAGTCCACGCTCATGAGCGTGCTCTTCGGTCTGTACCAGCCCGAGGAGGGCGTCATCAAAAAGGATGGACAGGTCGTGTCCATCAAGGACCCGAACGATGCCAACGCGCTCGGCATCGGCATGGTCCACCAGCACTTCAAGCTGGTGGAATGCTTCACCGTGCTCGACAACATCATCATGGGCGTGGAGCCCACGAAGCACGGCTTTCTGCAAAAGGCCGAGGCCCGCGAAAAGGTCCTCGCCCTGAGCGAGAAGTACGGCCTGCACGTTGACCCCGACGCGCTCATTGAGGACATCACCGTCGGTATGCAGCAGCGCACCGAGATCCTCAAGATGCTCTACCGCGAAAACGAGATCCTGATCTTCGACGAGCCGACCGCCGTCCTCACCCCGCAGGAGATCGACGAGCTCATGCAGATCATGCGCAACCTCGCCGCCGAGGGCAAGAGCATCCTCTTCATCTCCCACAAGCTCGCCGAGATCATGGCGGTCGCGGACCGCTGCTCGGTGCTGCGCAAGGGCAAGTACATCGGCACGGTCGAAACGGCCAACACCACGATGGAGGAGCTGTCGGCGATGATGGTCGGCCGCAATGTCAGCTTCCATGTGGACAAAAAGCCCGCCGAGCCGGGCGAGGTCGTCCTCGAGGTCGAGGGCATGACCATGGCCTCCAAGCTCCACAAGAACAATGCCGTCAAGAACGTTTCGCTCAAGGTCCGCCGCGGCGAGATCGTCTGCCTTGCCGGCATCGACGGCAACGGCCAGACGGAGTTCGTCTACGGTCTGACCGGCCTGGAGCCGCTCGTTTCCGGCTCCGTCAAGCTCTGCGGTAAGGACATCACCCATGCGTCCATCCGCCAGCGCAGCGTGATGGGCATGAGCCACATCCCCGAGGACCGTCACAAGCACGGCCTTGTGCTCGACTATTCGCTCGAGGACAACATGGTGCTCCAGCGCTACTTTGAGCCGGAGTTCACCGACAAGGCGGGCTTCCTGCGCCGCAGGAACATCCGCACCTACGCCGAAAAGCTCATCGACCAGTACGACGTCCGTTCCGGTCAGGGCCCGATCACCATTGCCCGCAGCATGTCCGGCGGCAACCAGCAGAAGGCCATCGTTGCCCGCGAGATCGACAAGGATCCCGAGCTGCTCGTCGCCGTGCAGCCGACCCGCGGTCTGGACGTCGGCGCCATCGAATACATCCACCGCCAGCTCGTCGCGCAGCGCGACGAGGGCAAGGCGGTCCTGCTCGTGAGTCTGGAGCTGGACGAGGTCATGGACGTGCCCGACCGCATCCTCGTGATGTACGAGGGCGAGATCGTCGGCGAGCTCGACCCGAAAAAGACCACGCAGGAGGAGTTGGGCCTCTACATGGCAGGCGCGAAGAGAGATGAGGTGAAGGCATGAAAAAGAATATTTTCAAAAGCGGCGGCTTCCAGTCGCTGCTGGCCTCCCTCCTGTGCATCGTGCTGGGACTGTTCCTCGGCTACCTCGTGCTGCTGCTCATCAATCCCGCGGGTGCGGGCGAGGCCATTCTTACGGTCATCAAGAACTTTATGACCTACAACCGCCCCGCCTCGCAGCTGAAATATTTCGGCAACACGCTCGTCAAGACCGCGCCGCTGCTGATGTGCGCGCTGGCGATCCTGTTTGCCTACAAGGTGGGCCTCTTTAACATCGGTGCAGCCGGACAGTACTGCGCCGGCGTGGCGCTGAGCCTGTACGCGGCGCTCGGCCTCGGCTGGAGCTGGCTTCCGTGTATGCTGCTCGCCATTTGCGGCGGCGCGATCCTCGGCGGCATTTCCGGCCTGCTCAAGTCCTACTGCAACGTCAACGAGGTCATTTCTGGCATCATGCTCAACTGGATCGTGCTGTATCTGACCAATATGCTTCTCACCACGGTGAAGGAGGACGCCAGCCCCTACACCAAGGTGCTCGCACACATCAACGAATCTGCCGTGCTGCCCTCGCTGGGGCTCGGCGCACTATTCAACAACAACCAGTACGTCGGTCTCGCGATCCCGCTGTCCGTGCTGATGGCGATCCTCGTGTGGGTCGTGCTGGAAAAGACGAAGTTCGGCTATGAGCTCAAGGCCACCGGCTACAACAAGAATGCCGCCAAATACTGCGGCATGGCCGAAAAGCGCAACATCATCCTCAGCCTCATGATCTCCGGCGCACTCGCCGGCATGGGCGCGGCGATGCTCTACCTCACCGGATATGAGCAGTGGCAGTGCTCAACCTCCTCCGTCCCCGCGATGGGCTTCAACGGCATCGCCGCGGCCTTCCTCGGCGGATTGAACCCCATCGGCACCGTGCTCGCCTCGTTCTTTATCCAGCACATCACGGCGGGCGGCGCGTATGTGGATAAGTCCATGTACTGCGCGCAGATCTCCGATCTGATCTCGGCGCTCATTATCTATCTCTGCGGCTTCGTGCTGTTCATGAAGCACGCGATGAATTCCTACGCGGCCAAGCGTGAGGAGAAGGCGGCATTGAAGGCCAGGGCAGCCGAAGCGCAGGCCCGGGCCGAAGCCGGGAAAGGAGGCGATCAGTAATGGTACTGCTGCTGCAATACACCCTGATTTTCGCTTCCGTGCTGATCCTGGTCGCCCTCGGCGGCTGCTTCGCGGAGCACTCCGGCGTCATCAACCTCGGCCTTGAGGGCATTATGATCATGGGCGCCCTCGGCGGCGCGCTGGCGATGCGCTACATTTCGCCCAATGTGCCCGCCATCGTGATGATCCTCGGCGTTCTGGCTATTTCGGCGTTGGTCGGCATGATCTATTCCTGCCTGCTGGCCGTGGCCTGCATCAACTTCAAAGCGGACCAGACGCTTGTCGGCACCGCGCTGAATCTGCTCGGCACCGCGGGCGCGACGGTCATTGTCAAGGCCATCAACACCGCGGCGAATCCCGACGACGTTTCCTCCATCGTGCAGTATGCCGGTGCGAAGAAGGCGTTCACCGTCAACCTCGGCTCGTTCGAGTTCAGCTGGTTCATGCTCGTGACCGCGCTGCTACTCGCCGCGTCCTACGTCCTGCTCTATAAGACCCGCTTCGGCCTGCGCCTGATGGCGTGCGGCGAGCATCCGCAGGCGGCGGACAGCGTGGGCATCAACGTCTACAAGATGCGCTGGGCGGGCGTGCTGATCTCCGGCTTCCTTGGCGGCATCGGTGGCATCGTGTTCATCACCGCCGGCGTTTCCGAATGGCGCTTTGAGTACGGCGTGGCAGGCTTCGGCTTCCTGTCCCTCGCGGTCATGATCTTCGGACAGTGGAAGCCGCAGCGCATCGCGCTCGCGGCGCTCCTCTTCGGCCTGTTCCGTGCGCTTTCGAATGTCTACATGGGCTTCGGCTTCCTCACGGCGATGAACATTCCCAGTCCGGTGTACAACATGATGCCTTATATCATCTCTCTCATCGTGCTGGCGTTCACCTCCAAGCGTTCCCGCGCTCCCAAGGCGGAGGGCATCCCCTACGACAAGGGCCAGCGCTGAAAACATATAACACGGCAAAAAGCAGCGGCTGCGATGCAGCCGCTGCTTTTTTATCGGTCGACTTTTACCATGCGTGCTTGGCACGGGATTGTGCCTCGGTCATGCCGAAGAAGCTCATATCCACGCGCGTGCCCTGATCGCCCCAGGTCGTGTCGATGTGATAGGTCTTGCCGTCGAGCTCCGCGACGGTCCAGATGTGGTCGGCGTTCATAAGCGCGGTACACTCGATGCCCTCGAGCCGCAGCAGGAGGTCATATGCTCCCGTGTAGCCGTCGCAGACGGCCACGCCGTCCACCAGCGCGCTGTACGCCAGATGACTCAGGGAGCTGCTGGAGACGGTCCCCTCATCGTAGACGCAGTTGTTGCACAGCCAGACGTAGTAGGCCCGCGCCAGCTCATACTGTGTCATGTCGCCCGTCAGATAGCCGCTCTCCCACAGCGCGTCGTGGACGAGGATCGCGCGGGCGAGCGTCTCCTCACGGTATTTTTTGAGCTGCGCGCTGTCGCAGGCTGTGGAGGAGAAGGTCAGCAGCACCTTGCCGGAGGAATAGCTGCGGCAGGAGGTGGAGTTGTACATCTGCTCGCAATGGCGCTTGACGCCGACTGTAAAAGCGCGGGTGAGCTTTGCGACCTCCTCGTTGGTCAGCGTACGGTTGTATTGCAGAGTGATGCTGTCGGCGCCGTCGTGGAGCATCTTTCGGATCAGCGCGTCGATGGCGTTGGCGTCGTCGGCTGCCGGCGCGGCGGAGACCTCGGCAGGCGCCGCGATCAGGTCGCCCCAGGTCGTACCGGCGGCGGAGCGATAGGAAAGACTTTGCCACGAGAGCGTCAGGCGCGCGGACGGCTCGACCATGCGCACGACCAGCGCCGCGAGCTCGCTGCGCTTGAGCGTATCATTCGGATGGAAGGAGCCGTCTTCGTCCACGCCGCCCACGATGCCCCATTTGTAGAGCCGGAGAATATCGCTCTGATAGGGCGTGTAATCGTCCACATCGGTGATGCGGCGGTGCGAGGCATAGCCGACGGTCACGGCCTCGGCGTTGCGCTCGTCGTAGCACTCCGCGCTGAGCGCGGAGGCCAGCACGCCTGCCATCTGCGCGCGTGTCGCGGCCTCCGGATAGTGGCCGTCAAGCTCGTCGCCGAGGCATTTCTCAGCCTTGAGATAGCGCACATAGGGCTGGTACCAAGCCTCGCCGGCTGCTGCCGCGGGGATCGCCGCACCGCGCTCAAGCGCGTGCAGCCGCGCGGCAAAGGTCACCAGCTCGGCAATGGTGACGCTCCCCTCCGGCGCGTAAGCGCTGCTGCTCACGCCCTCGGTCAGACCGTATTCGTACAGCGCAGCGACGGCGTCGTGATACCACGCCGAGGCGTCCACATCCGTGAAGCGCCCGTCGTAGCTTCGCGTGCGCGCAAAGGGGGAGAGCGTGTCCGCCTTCTCCGCCGAAGGAGCGGGCGCGGGGACGTCCGCTGTCACGTCCTCCGCCTGCGCGGCGGTGGAGAGCAGCAGGGTAAAGATGCAGAGGAAAAGCAAAAGCCGTTTTTTCATGGTGCTTACTCCTTATCTCGTCAGGGGACGAGGATATCCATATCCTCCAGCGTGAGCGCCTCATTGTAGGGATTGAGGGCCTCGTTGACCAGGTCGCAGGTCGCCTGCGCGTCGAGCACATAGACCGACTGCTTGTTGTAATAACCGGAGCCGTCGCCGGGGAGGGTGGCAAAGTGGATGTTTTCGGTGCCGATGTTCAGCGCCTCGTTGCCGAGCCAGACGAGGTTGCCGGTCGTGAGGTCGGTCTTGACGTAGGTGTAGAAAATATCCACCAGCGCGGGGATGTTCTTGACGTTGCCGATCTGCAGCAGCTGCTTGGCGACCGCCTTGAGGAAGGCCTGCTGGGTGCCGATGCGGCCGATGTCCTCCGTGCCGTAGCCGGTGCCGTCGTTGTTGTGGCGGAAGCGGACGACCTCCATCGCCTCTTGCCCGTTGAGATGGCGCGGGCCTTTGGTGAAGTGAATGTGCAGGTCCTGATAGGGGTCGTCGTAATCCATGTTGATGGGAATGTCAAAATCCACGCCGTCGATCTGATCGACCAGCGCGATGAAGCCCTTGAGATTGACTGTGACATAAAAATCCACCGGCACGCCGAGCAGGTTTTCGATCTGCTCCATCAGCAGCTCCGTGCCGCCCTTGGCGTAGGCGAAGTTGAGCTTGTTGTTGCGGTATTCATTGTGCAGCAGCGTGTCGCGAGGGAGACTCACAAGGTCGATGCGCTTGTTCGGCACGTCGAAGCGGACGAGGATGTTCGTGTCGCTGCCGCCGTTGTCGTCGTCAAGCCCGGAGACGAGAATGTTGTAGCAGTATTCGCGGCGTGTGCGGCCCGGAGCGTCGGGCTCGTCCGTGTCGGTCCGGTCGACGTCCGTGCTTGCCGTGCCGTCCGGCGTTACAACGGGCTTGTCCGTGTCAAGCTCGGGCGCGCGAAAGACATATTTGACCGTCGCAAACACGGCGGTCGATAAAAAGAGCAGGGATAACAGTGTGACCGCAAGGCGCTCGGGGCGGCGCTTCGCGGGATTCTTTTTCTGCATGGCGGGATACGGTCCTTTCCGTTATTGTCGAAAACAGGGGAATACTGCCATTATACTCATTATGTCAACAAACTACAAGAGGGAAAAAGAGCTTGCGCGGCCGGCGGAGGAAAAAGGCCGGCCGGCCGTGCGGTGTTTGATCGGTTTCTGCTTTTATTTGACGAAATTCAGAGGAAAAAGTTTCAAGCTCCCTTATATTTTTTTCTCGTGGCGATGCCGCCGCGAATGTGCCGCTGGGCTTTGTTGATCTCAAGGATCTCCTTGACCTGAAGGTAGAGGCTGTGGTTGATCTGCGGAAGCCGGTCCTGAATGTCCTTGTGGACGGTCGATTTACTGACACCGAACTTCTTGGCTGCGGCGCGCACCGTGGTGCGGTTTTCTATGATGTAAACTGCCAGATCGCAGGCCCGCTCTTCAATATTACCCTTCATGAATGAAACACTCCCTATTCGAGTTGCTTCAATCTATGCACCGCGGGGAGCGAATATGTGCAAAGACGCGCACGGCGCTTGAAAAGCGGCGTACGGTCTGCTACAATGGGCAAAAATGATCGCGGGAGGGCGTGTATGGACGAAAAAAAGAGGACGCTGCGCGGCTTTTTGTGCGCGGCGCTCGGCGGCGTGTGCTGGGGCGCGTCCGGCACGGTGGGACAATACCTCTTCACCCGCCAGGGTGTGGACAGCGGCTGGCTGACCGTGGTGCGGATGTTTCTGGCCGGCGTGGTGCTGCTCGGCGGCGCGCTCGTAAGGCACCGCCCGCAGCTTCGGGCCATCTGGTCGGACCGGCGCGACGCGCTGCGGCTCGTGCTCTTCTCCGTCGGCGGACTGATGACCTGCCAATATACCTACCTCGCAGCCATCCGTTACTCCAACAGCGCGACCGCCACGGTGCTGCAGTATATGGGACAGGCGCTCATTTTACTTTGGGTGTGCCTGCGTGCGCGCCGCCTGCCGACGCGGCGCGAGGGCATCGCGCTCGTGCTCGCGCTCCTCGGCGCTTTTTTGCTTGCGACCCACGGCAGCCTGACCGCGCTCGCGCTCTCGCCGCAGGCGCTCTTCTGGGGCCTGTGCGCGGCGGTGTCGCTGATGCTCTATACGCTCCTGCCGGGCGATCTGCTTCGGCGCTATCCCGTGAGTGTCTGCACGGGCTGCGGGATGTTCATCGGCGGCGTGGTGTTGCTCGTGCTCACGCAGGCGTGGCGGATCCCGGTCGCGCTCAACGCCGCGGTGGCGCTCGGCACGCTGGAGATCTCCGTTGTCGGCACGGCGCTGGCATTCACGCTTTATCTGCAGGGCGTGAGCGACGTCGGCGGCGTGCGCGCAAGTCTGCTCGCCTGCACCGAGCCGGTCAGCGCGGCGCTGTGCGCGGCGCTCTGGCTGCACACGAGCTTCGCGTGGCAGGATCTTATCGGCTTTGCTGCCATTCTGGTGATGGCGGTGCTCATCGCGCTGCCCGAGCGCGCGTCGGAAAAATCGACGGAGAAGGCGAAGAATTGAAAAAGAGAGGGCCGAAAACCGCGAAGCTGCGGTTTCCGGCTCTCGTTTTCTCACTATGTGCAGGGCTCAAAGCAGCAGCATCAGCACCGGCGTCACCACAAAGCAGGCGAGGGTGGAGATCGCCGCGCCCTGCGCGGCCAGCTGCTCGTCCGCGCCGTATTCCGCCGCGGCGACGACCGTCTGCGTCACGACCGGCATGGCCAGCTCCACGACGTATACGCTGCGCACCAGACCGCCGATGCCGAGCAGCGCGCAGAGGGCAGCGCCCAGCGCCGGTGAGATGACAAAGCGGAAGACCATCATCACGCCGAGCGTGGGCGTCAGGCGCAGGCTGCGCAGCCCGATCTCGTGGATGATGCAGCCCGTCAGCAGCAGCGCCAGCGGTGTGACGGTGTTGTTGATGTATTTCGCGTAGCTCATCACAAGGCTCGGGAGATGGATGTCCAGTCCGACCAGCAAGAGACTGAGAAAGACGGAAACGACCGTCGGCGCGCGCAGGAATTTCCACACCATCTGCATGGAGAAGCCGCCGGCTTCGCCCGACCAGCGCACCAGCGGGATGCCGATGAGCTGCGTAAAGCAGCTGCTGACAAGATAGAAGAGCATGACATACGGCGTTGCAATGTCGCCGAACAGCTCCAGGCACATGGCAAGGCCGATAAAGATGGTGTTGCCCATGGCGGACATCATTACAAAAACGCCGAGCTGACGGTGCGGCAGCTTCATCAGGCGGCCCGTCAGCAGGCTCAGCACAACGCAGCATGGAATGACGAGCAGCGGAATAAGCAGCAGGCGCGGCGCGGCGAGCACGTCCGCGCGCGTGAGATTGTTCTGCATCCCGTAGATCAGCATGACGGGAATGCCGACGGTCATCAGATAGCGGCTGATGAAGGTCTTGACCTGCGCGGTCATCCAGCCCTTGACCGCGCAGAAGTAGCCGGTCGCCGTCAGCAGCAGGATAATGGTGACGGATGCAACGGCGTGAAGAAAGGTTTCCATCGCTCTGTACCTCAAAAAAATTATTTACGCAGACAGTATAGCAGTTTGCCGCCAAAAAACAAGGCTTCGACGGAAAAGAAGTTGAAAACCGAGGGCAAATGGGCTATGATAAAGAAAATCTCAACGCACGAGGAGGAACGGCGATGAAGGCGGCATTGGTCATTATGGCGGCGGGCATGGGCTCGCGCTACGGCGGCAGCAAGCAGGTGGACGGGATCGGTCCCGACGGTGAAATTTTGATGGAATACTCCATCTACGACGCGATCCGCGCGGGCTTTACCAAGGTGGTGTTCATCATCAAGCCTGAGATGCGTGAGCTGGTGGAGACGCTCTGCGGCAGGCATGTCGCCGGCATGACGGCGGCGGACGGTTCGCCGGTCGAGGTCTGCTATGCCTATCAGGACTTTTCCAGCGTGCCGGCATTCTATTCCATTCCGATGGAGCGCACCAAGCCCTTCGGCACGGGGCACGCCGTGCTCTGTGCGCGGAGCTGCGTCGGCGAGCCGTTTATCGTCATCAACGCCGACGATTACTATGGTGTGGACGCCTTCCGCGTAATCTACGAGGAGCTTGGGAGGCTCAAGGCCGAGGGCGAGGCGACCATGGTCGGCTACCGCCTGGATAAGACCGTCAGCGAACACGGCAGCGTGACGCGCGGCGTGTGCCATGTGACGGACGGGAAGCTCGACCGCGTTGTGGAGACCTTCAAGCTCACGGTATTTCCCGACGGTACCATCCGCGACGTGGACAAAAACCCGGAGGGCGACGTCTACGCGCCCGATACGCCGGTGTCCATGAATTTCTGGGGCTTTACGCCGTGGATCTTCACAAAGCTGGAGGAATACTTTAACGCATTCCTCCGCGCGCTCTCCACGGGCGAGCTCAAGAAGGAATGCCTGCTGCCGAGCATGGTCGGCGAGCTGATCGAAAAGGGCGAGCTGCGCGTCAGCGTGCTGCACTCCGACGCGAAATGGTTCGGCATGACCTATCACGAGGATAAGGACGCGGTCGCCGCGGCGCTCAGGGCGCTGCACGACGCGGGCGTGTACCCGCCGACGCTGCACGGATAAAACATAAAAGGGATCACCTGCGGGCAAGATAGCCCGGAGGTGATCTTTTTTATGAGCAAGGAAGAGAAGGAGCGCAGGCACTATCCCTTTCCCGACGCGCCGTTTGCCGACCCGGTGTTCGGTCAGCCGGAGAGCTGCGCCGACCTGGTGAACAAGTACGGCACCTACAACATCCAGCCGACGGCGGACACGGAGAATGTCTTTCCGCTCATCTCCCACGCCCTGCCCGAGCAGTGGAAGGACATGGCGATCGGAAAGGACGAGCTGGAGCAGGAATAAAGGAAGCGCGCGGCCGTACCGCGCGCTTCCTTTATTCTTCGGGGACCTGCTTCATGGAGAGAGAAATACGGTGCTTCTTTTCGTCCACGTCGAGCACCACGACCTTCACCACGTCGCCGACAGCGACGGCCTCGCTCGGATGCTTGATAAACTTATTGCACACCTGCGAAATGTGGACCAGACCGTCCTGATGCACGCCGATATCCACGAACACGCCGAAGTCGATGACGTTGCGCACCGTGCCGGTGAGCACCATGCCGGGCTTTAAGTCCTTGATGTCCAGCACATCCGTGCGCAGGATGGGTGCGGGCAGTTCGTCGCGCGGGTCGCGCCCCGGCTTTGAAAGCTCTTTTGCAATATCGCGCAGCGTCGGCACACCAACGCCGAGCGCCTCGGCGGCCTTTTCCGCGCCGTAGGCATTGAGCCTTGCGGGCAGGTCGCGCGCGTCCTTCGGCGTTGCGCCCAGCAGCTCAAGCAGCCACTTGGCGGCGTCGTAGCTTTCGGGGTGGACTCCGGTGTTGTCGAGCACGTTTTTGCTCTCCGGCACGCGCAGGAAGCCCGCGCATTGCTCGAAGGCCTTGGGACCGAGCTTGGCGACCTTCAGAAGCTGACGGCGCGTGGTGAACACGCCGTTCTCCTCGCGGAAGGCGACGATGTTCTTGGCGATGGTCCCGTTGAGACCTGCCACGCGCGTGAGCAGCGAGGGGGAGGCGGTGTTGAGGTCCACGCCGACGGCATTGACGCAGTCCTCGACCACGGCGTTCAGGCTCGCGTCCAGCTCCTTTTGCGGCATATCGTGCTGATACTGCCCCACGCCGATGGCCTTGGGGTCGATCTTCACCAGCTCCGCCAGCGGGTCCTGCAATCTTCTGGCGATGGACACAGCGGAGCGGAGGTTGACGTCGAACTGCGGAAATTCCTCCGCGGCGAGCTTGCTTGCGGAGTAGACCGACGCGCCCGCCTCGCTCACGATCATGTAGCTGAGCCCTCCGCCGACCCTGTGAATGAGCTCGACGGTCATCTGCTCGGTCTCGCGGCTCGCCGTGCCGTTGCCGATGGCAATGTGCTCCACGCCGTGCTTTTTGACGAGCTGCGCGAGCTTCGTGATGGCTTCGTTCTTCTGCCGTTCGCCGTAGGTGGGGTAGACCACCGTGGTGTCGAGCACCTTGCCGGTCGCGTCAATGACCGCGACCTTGCAGCCGTGGGCATAGCCGGGGTCGAGGCCCATCGTCACATGGCCCTTGACCGGCGGCTGCATCAAAAGCGGCTTGAGGTTGAGGGCAAACATTTTGATCGCGCCCTCGCTGGCCTTGTCCGTCAGCGCCGCGCGCATCTCGCGCTCAAGCGAGGGGTAGATCAGGCGGTCGTAAGCGTCCTCGGCGGCGGCCTTAACGAACTCCATCGCGGCGGAGCCGGGCTTTACCACCGCGCGGCGCAGCAGCGGCAGCGCCAGCTCGCGGTCAAGCAGGACGGTCGCGCTGAGCATTTTCTCCTTCTCGCCGCGGTTGATGGCGAGGATCTGGTGCCCCTGGAGACGGCTGAGCGGCTGCTCGAAATCGTAGTACAGGCGGTAGACGCTGTCCTCCTCCGTCGCGGCGAGGGAGCGGAGCGTGCCGCGCTTTTCCAGCAGCTCGCGCAGCGACCGGCGGATAGCGGCGTCGTCGCTGATCCACTCGGCCACAATGTCGTTTGCGCCCTGTAGGGCGTCCGCAACGGTCTCCACGCCCTTTTCCGCGCTGAGATAGTCCGCGGCGGCTTCCTCCGGTCGGGGGCAGTCGCGCTCCTGCGCGAAGAGCAGCGCCGCGAGCGGCTCAAGCCCCTTTTCCTTGGCGACGGTCGCGCGGGTACGGCGCTTGGGCTTGTAGGGACGGTAAAGGTCCTCGACCTCGGCGAGCGTCTGCGCCGCGTCGATGGCGGCGGCAAGCTCGTCGGTCAGCTTCTCCTGCTCGGCGATGCTCGCCTTAACGCTCTCCTTGCGTTCGGTGAGATTGCGCAGATAGGCAAGACGCTCCTCAAGTGTGCGCAGGGCGGTGTCGTCCATCGAGCCGTGCAGCTCCTTGCGGTAGCGGGCGATGAACGGGATGGTGTTGCCCTCGTCGAGCAGTCTGACGACATTTTCAATGTGCTCGACGGGGCGGTCCAGCTCGCGTGCGAGCTGTTCAATGATGGTCATGGATATTGGCTCCTTGTCGATTCGGTTTTGGGGTGACGAAAAGAGGGATATGCTCCCCCTTTTCGCAGCGTTACTTATGGTACAGCTTTTTGACCTCGTACCTCGGCTCGCAGGTCACATGGATGCCGAGCCGCTTGTAGAGCTTGATGTCCTCCTCCGAGATGATGACGGAGAAGTGCGCGTCGCAGCCGCGCAGACTGCCGAGCTGCTCCTGCGCGAGCTGGGCGATGGGGTTCGTCAGCGCCGAGATGCACAGCGCGATAAGCACCTCGTCCGAGTGCAGGCGCGGGTTGTGGTGCCCGAGGCTTTCAATCTTGAGCTTTGAGATCGGCTCGATGACCTGCGCGGAAATAAGGTCGAGCTTGTCGCTCACACCTCCCTGCGCCTTGAGCGCGTTGAGCAGCAGGGAGGCGGAGGCTCCCAGCAGCGAGCTCGTCTTGCCGGTGACCACGCGGCCGTCGGGCAGGACCATCGCACCGGCGGGCTTGCCGGTCTCCTCAGCCTTTTGCAGCGAAGCGGCGACGGCGGGGCAGATATCCGGCGTGACGCCGGCTTGCTGCATCACAAGCTCCAGCTTGCGCAGCTGACATTCGTCGGCCTCACCGCGCACGAAGGAGACCTGCGCGGTGTAGTAGCGGCGCAGGATCTCCAGACGGGACGCCTCGCGGCAGACCTCGTCGTCGATGATGCAGTTGCCCGCCATGTTCACGCCCATGTCGGTGGGGGACTGATAGGGGCACTTGCCCTGAATCTTCTCAAACATCGCGCGCAGCACGGGGAATATCTCCACGTCGCGGTTGTAGTTGACGGTCGTTTTGCCGTAGGCCTCGAGGTGGAACGGGTCGATCATGTTCACATCGTTGAGGTCGGCGGTCGCCGCCTCATAGGCGAGGTTGACGGGGTGCTTGAGCGGCAGGTTCCAGATGGGGAAGGTCTCAAACTTGGCGTAGCCCGCGGCGACGCCGTGCTTGTGCTCGTGATAGAGCTGGCTCAGACAGGTCGCCATTTTGCCGCTGCCCGGGCCGGGCGCGGTCACGACGACAAGGGAGTGGGTGGTCTCGATGTAGTCGTTTTTGCCGAAGCCCTCATCGCTGACGATATGCGCCACGTCGGAGGGATAGCCGGCAATGGGATAGTGGCAGTAGTGCTTCACGCCCAGCGTGTCGAGCCGCTTCAGGAAAGCGTCGGCGGCGCTCTGACCGGCGTACTGCGTCACCACGATGCTGCCGACGTACAGCCCGAGCGCGCGGAAGGCATCCATCAGGCGCAGGCAGTCGTCGTCGTAGCTGATGCCGAGGTCGCCGCGCAGCTTGTTCTTTTCAATGTCGTTCGCGCAGACCGCAATCACGATCTCCACATCGTCGCGCAGCTGCTGGAGCATCCGAATCTTGCTGTCAGGCTGAAAGCCGGGCAGCACGCGCGAGGCGTGGTAGTCGTCGAAGAGCTTGCCGCCGAACTCCAGGTACAGCTTGCCGCCGAACAGCGAGATGCGCTCGCGGATGTGTTCGGACTGCATGGATAGATATTTGTCGTTGTCAAAACCGAGCTTCCCCATCGAAAGTATACCTCTTTACACAAAATTCAACTTATTATACCCGAGCCCGCACGGCTTGACAAGGAAAGCGCAAAAAGAAAAATAGCAGAAAATGCGGTGCAAATTTCTGCTATTTTCCCATCTTTACAATTTGTTTTTGCCGTCGTATGCTATGAATAGTCTCCCCTGCGGAGGAAGGAACAGCGCCGGAGATAAAAAATTGTCTGCTCCGCGAAAAAAGTGTTGACAAATGAACAGCAGTGCGGTAATATAGTCACGTTCGGTTCGCGCGGTTAGCTCAGCTGGTAGAGCACATGCTTGACGTGCATGGGGTCACAGGTTCGAGTCCTGTACCGCGCACCATGGAAAAACCTTGAAGCTTCAATGGCTTCAAGGTTTTTTTGTTGCCCTGAAACCCTGTTTAGCCTTATTTTTAGCCTTATTGTCCCTCAAGCATCCGAAACGCTCTTGATAAACTGCTCCATACGCTCTGCACTGTCCTGCTTCATCTGCTTCGTAACGTGTCCATAAACGTCTAATGTAAACGCTGCGGTGGCGTGACCGAGATTTTCCTGCACGGTCTTAATGTCGTCGCCGCTCTTGATAGAGGCAACGGCGAAGGTGTGACGCAGATCGTGGAAGCGCGTGGCTGGTGCGCCGATGTTTCGGACGATACGCTTGAAGCAGTCGTACACAGTTCGATAAGACAGATAGCCGCCGGTTTGGTTGGTGAATATGAGGCCGTGCTCTTCCCATGCATCGCCGGCCTCCATTCTCATACTGTTTTGCTCCAGCTTTTGAAGTCGGAACAACTGAATCACCGAGGGGGCCAGCGTCAGACAGCGGCTCTTGTTATTCTTTGGCGGAGAGAAGTAATACTCTCCGCCCTTTTTCTGCTCCCTGCGAAGCTGTCGTTTTACCGTGAGAGTACCTGCCTGAAAGTCAATGTGTTCCCAACCGAGACCGAGCACTTCACCCTCGCGCAGGCCAGTGAACAGAGCAATCTTATAGAGGTATTCGTGCGGATGCCCCTGCACCTCGCGCAGAAACACAGCGACCTGATCTTCCTCCAAGGGGTGCATCTCTTTTCTGATGATGCGTGGGAGAATGCACGCTTCGGTCGGGTTTGTACGAAGATAGCCAATCAGAACAGCTTGCTTCAACGCCTTGTGCAGCACGCCGTGAATGTTCTTGATGGACTTTGCGGAGAGAGGAGCAGCATCAGGTTTTGACGGCTTGGCAAGCTCGTTGTAGAAATGCTGCACCGTGTGAGCATTCAGTGCGTCGAGACGGATGTGACCGAGATGCGGGTCGATATATAACTCAATGGTGCGCCTGTAAAGGTATGCGGTAGAAGCCTTGACCCCGACAAGGTAATCCTGTGCCCATATGGACATCCATTCGGATATGCTGAGCTTACAGGGAGCAACATAGGTCTTTGCATCAATTTCGGCTGTGATCTGCCGAAGCTTCTGCGCGACCTCCTTCTGCGTTTTCCCCGTGATGCTGCGCTGGATCTGCTTGCCGGTACAAGCGTCGTACCCCTCGGTATAGCGCCCCTGCCAGTAAGTGTATTCTTTTCCGTTGCGAGTGGTTGTAATCTTTCGGATAGAACCGGCGCCGTTAGCGCCTTTTTTATTTTCATTCTTGCGCGACATATATCCTCCTTTCCGCCGCGCAGGACATACCTAAATAATATGATACGCCCTGCGCAGCAGAAATGCAAAGCTTTATTTGAGAGACTTAGGTCTCTATTTCTCGGTATCCTCCAAGAACTCGATCAGCGCGTTTTTGGGGATGCGCACCTGCCGACCGACGCGGATGCTGCGGAGCCTGCCGCTGCGCACCAGCTCATAGGCTGTGTTGCGCCCGATGCCGAGGATCGGCATCAGCTCCTCCACACGCAGCGTCACGGGGAGGTCGTCAAGGGAACAGTACTTATTCTCCATCGCGGCCCCGCTTTCTGACCGACGCAAGGTAAATGTTCGTTACGTCGGCACGCTCGTGGCCCAACAGACGGGAGACCGCATAGTGAGCGTCAATGGCGCTCATGCCGTCCTCCGTCAGCCTTGTGTACTTCTCCGCGGCATAGGTGTGCCGAAGTCCGTGGAAGGTCAGACAGCGGTCGGAGCCCTCGTCGCAGATCTCATTTCGGTAGCGGTAGATGAACAGCTCTAAAGCGTTGATGGCGCGGTCGGTAGGCATACCGTCTGGCACCAGCAGCTTGTGACCACGCTCGGTCTGTGCCAACAGCTTACGGAGCATCATTGGGATACGCTCGTCCTCGATGGGGACGGTGCGCACCTTGCCGCCCTTGCCCTTCACGGTGAGGGCGTTTTCGCGCAGCGCCTGCTCCGCCGCTGCGGTGTCCATACGGAAGCACTCGTGGATACGAAATCCTGCATAGCGCCCAAGGTAGAGGGCAAGAATGAAGTCATCACGGTTTTCCGCCATTGCCTTGCCGAGCAGACGGTTGAACTCCGGCCCACTCCATGTCCGGTCGAGCTGCCCAAACCGGCGGCGCTCCAACTCGACGCCTAACTCGCTGTTCGTTGGCAGCGTATACTTTGGGTGGGACATCTTATCGTGGAAGAAACGAATGGCAGCAAGGTCGGTTTTCACGGTACTGGCAGACTTGCCATTGTCCTGTAAGTACAGCACATAGCTCACCAGATGCTTGCCACTGATGTTCTCCAGCTTTTGCAGATGGTACTCTGCAGCGAGGTAGGCGCAGAACCGTTTGCACGCCTCGTAGTAGCGCGCCTTGGTACGAAAGCTGCCTTGTCGATTGTGCCGTGCCAGCTTGTCCAACTGGGCGACAAGGGAGAGGAATATCCCTTTGCTTTGAATAGTAGCCATATATGTAGATCTCCTTAGAAGTCGTTATCGTGTTCAGATGGGCGCACTTCACCCGTTGGCAAATGGTTCCGTTTCCGCTTCCTTTCCGCGGAATGTCAGGTTTTGAATGGCGAAAAAGCCTTGCGGCGTCTACCGTTTTGCGGTGCGGCCCGAAACCTGTCTCTTTTTACTTTTGCCTCGGTCAGTACGATACCGCGTGGGGCGTGCGCCCTGCCATCTGCAATGGCGGCGGTGAACACCAGGCCGCTGAACTCGGCTGCAGCTGCTGACAAATCGGAAGCAGTTGCCGGTGTTCTTTGATCCGCACCGGCTGCGGATCGGGGATATGCTGTTCCTGCGCCGCCGGTTCGGGCACGCTGCCCAGACGCAGGGGTGAGACCTTTGCCGCGGTCTCGTGAGGCGCTTTCTCCCGTATCCTCAAACCGCCCCGATTTGAGGGGAATCTGTTCTTTCTTTTAACTGCTTGACCTTCCTGCGGCCTCGTGGCCTCCGGCTGGCAGGACCGGTGGCTGCTCCGACGAGCGAGGCTCCATACAAAAACGCAAAAAGAGACGCAGTTTGCCGAAAGGCATTCTTCGTCTCTTTGCTTCAGCGGCACAGCGCGAGCGCCCGCCGCGAAATTACTTCTTATCGTTTTAAGTATTATACCGCCGAAAACGGTTAAGGTTTCTGCGGAATCTTTTTTCTTTCCAATCTTCTTTTTTCAGACGAATGGGCGCACTTGTCCCACTACAGTCGCCGTTCCTCCCTAACTTACTCCGCCCTAACTTACTTCGCCCAAGGGATGCTTCGCGGCAAGCAGATATTTCCTGCCCAGTGCACCGCGAGACTCCTAATACAAGGCTATTGTAGCAGAGCCTTCGGGGGCTGTATAGTTGGAGTTTTTCCATAGTGAGCAAAAAGGCGAACGGACACAAAGCGCCCCTTCGTCTCTCCAATGTGCCGAGCAGCTGCAAAGCCATTCGGCAAAATCCATACAAACACAGAGCAGATCTGCTCCGCAAAAGGGCATAACAAGCCCTTATCGTAGTAATTACATAACGTACAAACCTAACAAACGTGCACAGGCGGATCTCTCCGCACATAGGCCAGACGGCCTACGCCTCCGAGGAGGAAAGCGTGCATAGAATCAATTACAATTTTTGTATACCACAAGATACGGTATATGTCAAGCGATAAATTTTCAAAATGTGGTGTCTCATCAGGCTGCGGCAGATTTTCATAATGCGTATTGTGTACATATTCCGTGCGTATCATCGGTTCATGATTTCGGCAAAGTCGTATTGCTGCCGTATAAATGGTGTATTGACGGAACCCTTGAGTTTTCACCTATATAATAAGGCCTACAAAGTAAACCAACACCGCTACCTGCGAAGTTCAGCCAATGCTGTTTTTTAACAGACTGAAACGCCCAAGCAATGCTCGAGCACTTCGATAAAAAGCAGATAACTATTTGACAGATTTTAGCTCTAAGGTTTTGCCTATTGCGGCCTTTCAAACCATTGAGGTAATAACCTTTTCGTTTGTTACCTATGTCCAGAACCTTCATGCTAGAAATGTCCTTATACCAGTTTGAACCGCCGGTAAGTGAATCTGTATAGAGGGCAGCAGTATTGGCAGAAGCTGTATTACCCTCGTCAATCAGTGTAAACGGCAGGTTCGGATTTTTCCCATGCCGATATTGATGGCAATGTTCTTTACCTCAGTAAGAAAGATTGCGTTCACATCGAGGACTGGCGCAACCGCCCATTGCAGGGCGGGCGCTATCCATACGTCTACATGGAGAGCATCTACCCGCGCCGCAACTGGGGCGGAGAGCACGAAAATGTGGCGATTCTGGTGGCAATCGCCGTGAAATAGGATTGTTTTCGTGAGGTTTTAGGCGCCGCTGAGGGCATGAAGGAGGCCGTGGGCGAGGTGTTCCCGGACGACAAATACCAGCGCTGCACGGTGCATTTCTACCGCAATGTTTTCTCTGTTGTGCCTAAATCCAAGGTCAAAATTGTAGCAAAAGTGCTCAAGACGATTCACACCTATGAGAGCAAAAAGGCGACCTGTGTTTCAGTTCATTGATCGTCGTTTATTGCGCGCCCCTGAACATTATAGTGTCGGGAAGCTGCGAAGCTTCCCGACACTATTGTCCCATGCGTAATCCAGCCACCGTCAGCTTTGACGGTTACGACCCAAGTGCTTGTGTGTGGTATTGCAGCTCCAATCCCTCCCTGCAGCGCACGGGTGAGCAGGCTAATTATTGCTTACCCTATCCTCTCTTTAAAAACGCAGTGATGCAGTGCAGAGAACCACGACCCTTGAGAATTTCTGAGATATCCACGGTATCAATATTTACGCCATGCTTGTCCAACATTTCCTGTGTACGGGGATTCCCTTGTGCCATAAGGATGTGATTAGGCTCCAACGCAACAAAGTTGCATGCCAATGTTCTGAATTGCTCCGTGCGGGAGGGAATCTCAAGAATCTCGTAGCCCTTTTTCTTGAGCATATCAATGATGTCATAAGGCACCTGCGCTGCATGAACAAGGACCTTGTCATGACTAATTGCGTTCATAATACCATCAATGTGGATGTTGCTATACGGCTGCTGCATATGATAAACAGTAACGCCCATACGCTCAAGCTCAGTTTTAACCTGCTCATAGCCGCTGCGATTGCAGCGTGACCCCGTTGAAACAACACAGGTATGTCGATCGACCCACATAGCATTTGCTCCCTCAAACATACCATCACCGGCAATTGTTTTGAGGATTGGAACTCCGATTTTAGCAAGAGCTTCGGCAACATAGCGTTCCTCGCCGCGACGAGCTGCCATGCCGGGGCGGGTAATGATTGCCCCCTCCGGCGTCATAAACATCAAATCACGGCAGAAAACAGCATTTGGCCTGTCTTCAAGCTGATGCTCTACATAGTAAACCTTTGCGCCAAAGTCCGTATAGGCCTTAGCCACATTATCGTGTTGTCGGCGCATAAGCTCAACGTCGATCGGCTCGTCTGAAAAACGAACTGCTTTTGGATCAAAGCTTTCAACTTCCTTCCCGGGGCGACGCATCAAAACTGCACGTAGCGTTTCAACCTCAGAGCAAACGCCCCATTCACCCCAATACTCTGTAATATCCTCCTCAAAGGATGTTTCCTTTGGGAACCATCGCTCACCGAGCAACGCGTCAATGTCCATTTTCAAGGTGTCCATCATGTTATGTATTCTCCTATGAGTTGTATTGTTATCGCCCGTTCACCAAGTGGCAAGCCACAAAGTGACCCGGTTCCGTCTCCACATATTCCGGTGTCTTTTCAAGGCACTGCGCCATGCAGTGCTCGCAGCGGCCAGCAAATCGGCAGCCTGGTTTTGGGTCGATCGGGCTGGATACCTCACCCCGAATGAGCTGGAAACCCTTTTTGCGACTCTCCAAATCAGGCTCCGGGATAGCGGCCAAGAGGGCCTTTGTATAAGGGTGGAGCGGCTTTTGAAACAATTCGTCAGAGCTTGCAAACTCAATGCAGGTTCCTAGATACATGACCATAATTTGGTCCGAGATATGCTTGACAACGGATAAATCGTGCGTGACGAACATATAGGACAGATTTAGTTCATCCTGAAGGTCCATCAAAAGGTTTAGTATTTGGGCCTGAATTGACATATCAAGTGCAGAAACAGGCTCATCACAAACGATGAAGCGTGGCTGCAGCGACAGCGCACGCGCAATGCCGATACGTTGACGGCGCCCTCCGTCAAGTTCGTGAGGGTAAGCATCAGCGTAACGTCTGGCAAGCCCAACCATATCCATCAGCTCAACCGCCCGGTTCATAATTTCGCGCCGCGTCGGATAAGACTTATGGATGAACATATATTCCGAGATCGTTTCAATCACGGATTTTCGTGGATCAATGCTTGAGTAAGGATCTTGAAAGATGATCTGCATTTCGCGGCGCAACGGCCGCATCTTACGGATATTGAGGCTGGTAATGTCTTTTCCGTCGAAGATAATATGACCGGCGGTCGGCTCAATAAGCTTGAGGATTGTACGGCCCAATGTGGACTTTCCGCAGCCTGACTCGCCAACAACACCAAGCGTTTCACCCTGATAGAGCTTAATGTTGATTGAATCAACAGCATGCAGTGTGCCACCTCCCACCTTAAAATACTTTTTCAGGTCTATTGTTTCTAACAGAGGGGCGTTGCCCTTATCATCCATTCGTATTCCCTCCTACACCTGTTTTTTGCCTATCCGGATCAAATAGATGGCAGTAGAGCTTATGACTCCCCTCGCCGCATATTTTTGGCTTTTCCGTTCGACAAATCTCCATGCACTTTTCACAGCGCGGTGCGAATTCGCATCCCTTTGGTAAATTTGTAGGATCCGGCATAAGACCTAAAATAGGTTTAAGTCGGCGTGCCTTTGTTGTCAGATTTGGAATGGAACCAAAGAGACCCTCTGTATAGGGGTGGTGCGACGGCGCGAGAAAAATATCCTCTACGGTACCAGCCTCTACGATTTTTCCTGCATACATCACGCACACATCATCACAGGTTCGCGCAACAATGCCCAAATCATGTGTAATCATCAGCATTGAGGTTCCGAGCCGACTCCGAAGTTCCGCGATCATGGCCAGAACCTGAGCCTGTATCGTGACATCCAATGCAGTTGTCGGTTCATCCGCAATGAGCAGCTCTGGCTCGCAGCACAACGCCATAGCGATAACAACGCGCTGCTTCATACCGCCTGAAAACTGATGTGGATACTCGTGCTTTCGCGATGGCATAATGCCGACCAACTGGAGGATCTCGTCGATTCGCTGCTCTACGGCATCATTAGATAGTTCAGGCCTGTGAAGTCGAATTGCCTCTCCAATTTGATCGCCGACTGTGTAGACCGGATTCAGCGAAGACATCGGGTCTTGAAATACCATAGAGATGCGGTTTCCTCTCACGACCCGCATTTGCTCCTCGTCAACATGGAGCAAGTCTTCGCCTTCAAAGCAGATCTCTCCGCCTTTAATACGACCTGTCGTTTCCGGCAAAAGGCGAAGAATACTCAGCGCTGTTGTCGTCTTGCCAGCGCCGGTCTCGCCGACGAGACCGAGTGTTTTTCCCTTTTCGATTTGAAAGCTGATACCGTTGACAGCCTCCACAACCTCTATGTCAGTTTCATAAGTAACCCGAAGATCCTTAATCTCCAAAATCGGGCTTTTTTCATTTTCCATTATAGCTCCCCTCCCGTGGCGTACCTTATGACTTCAAATGCGGGTCCAACGCATCGCGCAGACCATCGCCGATAAGATTCACTGAGCAGGCCGTAACAATGATAGATAGTGCGGGAAATGCCATCAAATGAGGCGCTTTTCTCATAAATTCGCGAGCCTCCGAAAGCATCTGCCCCCACTCCGGCTGGGGGGCCGGCATACCGAGGCCCAAGAAACTCAGCGTCGATTCATAGATAATAATTTTTGCGATGTTCAACGTGGTGTTGACAATAATAACGCCAATTGCATTGGGGATAATATGTGAGAGAATGATGCGAAATCCGCTCGAACCGCCAGCCTTTGCCGCCTCGACATAGTCCTGTTCAGAAAGCGTAAGTACCTCAGAGCGAACCAGCCGAACATAGTTGGTAAAATACGCCAAAGTCAGCGCAATGATCAAATTGGTAAAGCTGGCACCCAACGCATATACGACCGCCATGGTAAAAAGAATGTCAGGAACCGACATAAAAATATCCAGGGACCGCATGATAATGCTGTCTACCTTGCCGCCAAAATAGCCAGCGACTGCACCGAGAAGGCTGCCAAACAGGCATGAAGAAATCGTCGCAAGAATCGCAATAGCAATGGAAACACGTCCACCGTAGATAATACGCGCGAAAATGTCACGTCCGTATCCGTCGTTGCCGAAAAGATTCCCTACGGAGGGCTTTGCAAGCATTAAATCCATATTCTGTGTAATTGCCTTATCATAGGAGATAAACAGTGGCGCGCCCACCAAGATCACCGTCAGCACGACCAGCAGCACCAGTCCAATCACGGCTCCCTTATTCTTTTTGAATCTGCGCCATATCTCTTTCCATTTCCCGTCACTTTTGTAGTCTTCATTCAAGCTTTTTTGGGCCGCCATTTGCTCACTTCCTCCCAGATTTTGTGTATTTGGCGCGAATGCGAGGGTCGATCATCGCATAAATCAAATCCACGACCAGCATAACAACGGTAAAGCAGATCGAGATCAGAATCGTTCCGGCAATGATGACCGGCTCATCCTTATAAGTAATACGCTCGACAATCAGGCTGCCGATACCTTGCACAGAAAACAACTCCTCTGCAACCACAGCGCCACACAGCAGAAGGCCGAGGCTCATGCCAACTTGTGTGATAACAGGAAGAAGCGCATTCTTCAACACATGCTTCCAAATTACAGTACGTTCGCTGGCACCCTTAGCGCGTGCAGTTCGGACATAGTCCTGACGAATCGCATCTAACATAGACGACTTGGTAAAGCGGAAATTCTGTGCGGCAATGGGAAGTGAGATTGCCAGTGCTGGCATGATATAGCCTGTCCAGTTCGGAATGCCGTAAGACGGCAGCCACTTGAGCTTGAGTGCAAAGAAGAACAGTAGTACAAGGCCGAGAACAAAGGTCGGTACAGCAGCCAACAGGAAGGAGATAACTGAGGAAATCGTATCCATGGGTGAATATTGCTTCACAGCAGCATAGATTCCCAGAGGAATTCCGATGGCTGTTGAGAGAATCATTCCAATGAACGCCAGCTTTAATGTCATAATATACCGCGGCCATATCTCATCGAATACATTTTGCTTGGTAACATAAGAAATGCCAAAGTCCTGGTGGAGAAACATATTGCTGAGATAGTTCACAAATTTCTGAAAAAACGGCAAGTCATATCCGATCGCATGGTTATATGCATCCACATCCGCCTGAGAGACACCAGATCCGAGAATAGCACGTCCCGGATCTCCCGGCGTTATGTTCATAATCAGATAGATAATCAAAGTCACGCCGATAATCGTTGGAATTAAAAATAGGATACGCTTTGCGATGTATTTCTGCATACTTGCCCCCTTTTTTGAGAGATCAGCTATCGTCAGCCTAAGGACCAACGATAGCTGATCCACTTATCCTACAGGAAAGAGTTTATTTAGCCCAACTGATATCGGTCAGGTGGTAGTAGAATGGGTTAATGCTGTCAATCTTTACGCGGTCAGACCATGCAATGCCAACGGCTCCATGATAAAGGGGCAGGATTGTCTTGGTGTCCATAATCATGCTCCACAGCTCAGTGTAAATATCATATCGTTCCTTGGTGTCGGTAGCAAGAACACCCTGATCAACCAGATTCTCAATCTTTTGCCAGTCGAATGTGTTTTTATCATCTTTATAGCAGACAACATACATTCCGACAGACTCTGAATCAACCTGCTGGCGAATGTTATTGTAATCATAGTTACCACTGTCCGAATATACGCACATATCATAGTCAAGTGCATAGAGACGCTCTGTCACAGGACCAGTTTCGCCGATTTCAACATTGGCGATCATACCATTCTCGGCTAAGCACGCCTGAATGACAACTGCGGCCTTTGCTTTCGGTGCCGTATCGGCATTGTAGGTCAGGATGGTACCGACATTGATACCCGCAGCAATCTGCTCTTCGGAAAAGCCGGCATCAAGCAACGCCTGATGGCAGGCATCCTTATTATAGTCATAGGTTTTAAACCTTCCATCACTAGCGCGCGGAGCGGTTGCTACATAGTCAGGAACCATGTATTCATATGCTACTGTACCATAGCCGCTGGTCGCAGCCTTAACAACGCTTTCCTTATTAATAGCATAGAATATCGCTTCACGGACTTTGGGATTGGCAAGAATACCATTGTTAGACGGGGATTGATAGTTGATGCCGAGAAACTGAATATCGTTCGCCTTTGCCAGTGTGCAACGTCCTTGGGCAGAGGATTCAATGTCCTCCCACTCGGACAAGGGCGCATCCATGAGATAGTCAAGCTCACCATTCTCATATGCGATGACTGCCGCAGCGTCCTCGGTGATAAGACGGTATTCAACATTTTTGATTGCCGGTGCGCCCTGCCAATAATTTTCATAGGCCTTCAGCTTCACGCCGGCGGAAACATCATACTCAGATACGTAATAAGGTCCCGTTCCCGCTGTATGCGGCCTGGTCCCAAAGGGAACCCCGCTATCAATGATTTCCTGATATTCTCTCTTGCTGTAAATTTTAATGGTAAAAAAGGTGTGAGAGATGGCAGAATAGGGATATTTGAGCGTCATGATTACAGTTTTGTCACCGTCTGCCTTGATCGAGTCGATCATAGAGGTCACATAACCGAATTTAGAATTCTGCATTGCCAGCTCATAGCTGAATACGACGTCCTCTGCCGTAAGAGGATCTCCGTTCTGGAAGGTGGCATCCACAAGCTCGATGGTATAGGTAAGACCATCTTCACTGACCTGAATATCCTTTGCCAGTAGGTTGTAGTAGCCGCCTGCAGACTCATCAATGCCATAAAGGCCTTCAAAAAGTTGAACATAAGTGATTTTATTGCCTTCCATGGCAGAGGTCTGTTGCCAGTCGGTGCTTTGGAGCGCAGAGGAAAGCCGGAGGTAAAGCGTGTCCTTATCATCGCTCACCGATGGGGTATTGCCCTCGCTGCCGCAGCCCGCAAATAGGCTGAGCATCATTATGATAGCCATCAGGAGACTGATATATTTCTTCGTCTTCATTTTGCTGAGGCTCCTTTCATATCCCATTTGCTAATATTAACCGCGTTTTAAGAATGCGGTACAGCAGTGCATAGCGCCGAAGCCCTTAAGGACTTCATCAAACTGAATGGGAATAACCTTGATTCCGTTTTTCTCCAGTAACTCTTGTGAGCGCGGATTACCAGCTGGCATAACAACCAAGCCCGGTTCAATAGCAACATAATTGATTGCAAGGGTCTCCTTAGCCTCATTTCTCGAGGGACACTCGAGTAGCTTAATTCCCTTTTTCTTCAGCGCATCACAAACATCATAGGGGACCTGAGAGGCGTGAATCATAGCAACATCATGACTTGCCATATTTACTAATCCGTCAATGTGCGCATGACCATAGGGAATCTGCATATGAATAATCTGCGTTACTCCCATACGTTCAAGCTCATAGCGAACCATTTCATAGCCCTCGCGATTTGTACGTACACCGCTTGCAAGGATTACTGTATGGCGATCAATCCACATTCCCATTGCACCCTCAAAAGTCGCGCCGCCACAAATCGTGCGAATAATCGGTACACCAAGATCGGCCAATTTCTTTGCCGCATAACGCTCCTCGCCTCTGCGAGCTTCCGTTGCAGGACGGGTAACGATTGCGCCTTCTGGTGTCATGAAGACTAAATCGCGGCAGAAGAGTGCGTTGGGGCGGTCACTGCGCTGCTCATCGACATAGTGTACCTGTACACCATGTGCGCGGTATACATCGGCAAGTGCATCATGCTGAGCACGGAACTTCTCGGGGTCGATTGGAGCCCGGAATCGAGCGGCTTTCCAGTCAAAATTCTCTACTTCTTTTCCGGGACGGCGCATCAAAACTGCTTTAAGCTTATCGACCTCTGAGCACACGCCCCAGTCGCCCCATATACTGCTCATATCCTCAGTGATTGTCGTCTCGAGTGGGAACCACCGCTCACCAGCAAGAGCATCAATGTCATGTTTTACATCTGTCATTAGCATTATCCTCCTCGTTTTTAAAGCAGATTCAACGATTTCAGCCTTCGATGAGGCCGCGTCGTTGTGCTACTTGTATACCAGCAAAATGTGTGCCAGAACGAGGACGTCAAACATAAAATTATATTAATTTTATAGAGTTCTTTGCTATTTTTACAGAATTCTTTGCTATTCCGAGTTTTTATGCAACACCGCCGCTCTTTGAGCCGCCGATTTAAGCTAAGCAGGAGCGTCGGCCAGTTCGTCTCCAGCTCCTAATTGCCAAAAATTTTTGCATATACGCAAAAAATTTTGACACATAGGTGTCAAAATTTTTTGACTAACGATTCATACGTCAATTTTATATTTCTTCATTTTGTACATAAAAGCCTGTCGAGAAATACCGATTAGTCGTGCAGCCTCTGCATATGTAGAGGTTTTTTTCAGCGCATCCTCAATGATTCTCTTTTCCACGGAATGAATCTGGTCATTTAATCCGGAAGGCCCCTCATCAGCGCCAGTGCTACATGGCAATGAATCTTTCTCATGTTGCCCGCATTGTTGTACAATATAGCCCGTCAGATCCCTCGCATGAATACATTTCCCTTGTGCGACATTAAAGGCGCCCTCTATCGTATTGCGAAGCTCTCGGACATTTCCGGGCCACGGATATTCCTCAAACATTTTTTTTACTTCTTCATCAACACCGAAAATGTCCTTTTTCATACTACTGTTGAACTTGCTTATGAAATATTTCATCAAAAGCTCGATATCGCAGCGTCGCTCCTGCAACGTCGGCATATCCACCCGAACAACACTTAGTCGATAGAGCAAGTCCTCGCGCAGCTTTCCTTTACGAACGCATTCCTGCGGGTCTTCATTCATTGCTGCAACGATTTTAACATCGACTTCGAGTGGCTTATAGCTGCCCAGACGGCAGACACGCTTTTCCTCAATTGCACGCAGCAGCTTTGGCTGAACGCTAATATCCATAGAATTGATCTCATCAAGAAATAACGTTCCCCCATTTGCAATCTCGAAAAGTCCCGGCTTGTTTTCGGCTCCAGTGTAGCTTCCCTTGGTTGTACCGAAGAGGATGCTCTCCAGCAACGTCGCAGGTATTGCGGCACAATTTTGAGATACGAATGCCTTATCTGCCCGGTTGCTTGAGGTGTGAATAGACTGAGCAATCAACTCCTTTCCTGTACCAGACCGTCCGGTGATCAGCACTGTCGAATCTGTTTTTGAGATCAATGGGATTTTTCGTTTAATCGCCTCAATATCTTCTGAGCAGGTTATAATATCATCAACGCAGTAAAAAGGCCCCTTTCTCGTGTGAGCAGAGTGAAGATTGATGCTTTGCTTTTCGTAGAAACGACTCGCGTATCTTGATACATCAATTGCCCCTATGATCTCGCCTGTACCTCCTGCGCGAATCGGCATAGTTGTATTAACGGATTGAAATACCTCCTCGCGGCAGGTAATCAAGGTCTGGTATTCGTTGTAAATCGGCTCGCCGCTACGCAACACCCGCATAATCGTACTTGTTTCCTCGGTCAGCCCCGGATAAATATCAAGAACATGCTTGCCGACTAAGTCTTCCTGCTTAGCGCCGCTGATATCAGGACGGTATGTCATAAAAAACTCGATATAGCCTTTGTTGTCTGTAACAATTAGGCCATCATAATAATTATCAAGTTTAAATAATTGTTCAATGTAGTTTGATAACATAACAGGACCCCCCTCGCACAACATTTCTTCTGCCGTTTTCTATATATGGCATTAACCTCTATGGGCTTCTCTGTGTCCGCCTTAACTATTTCGCTGAGGAGGTTACAGATTGTTGCTGCAATACGCATGCAATACAGATGTTAATTACCCGGTGTATAAGCGGAATTATCTTGATAAAAAACTCATTTCAGCAGTATGCTTCCTGCAAAGCTTCATCGGCAAGGAGGCATATGCCCATTGTTGCCTCAACGTTTTTTTCGCTGAGAAGAAGGCGGGATATCCAGCGCCATGCGGTATTTTGCAACAGCACGTCGACTGACCTCAATGCCGAGCGCTGATAGCGCTATACGCACTGACTCATCCGAAAGTGGTGCTTCTGGATTCTCTGTCTTAATCAGGTCTTGGATGCGTTGCCTGACGGCCTGGGAAGAAACGGAAGCATCCGAGCGAATAGCAGTCGTGAAGAAGCTGCGAAGAGGGACAATTCTGCCCCGATACTGAATATATTTATTCTGTATTGCACGGCTTACCGTAGATGTGCTCATGTCCATTTTTCCCGCCATCTGCTGCATAGTGATCGGCGTAAGAGTTCCACCTGAGCAAAAGAAGTCATGCTGCTCCGTAGCAATCAGCGTAAGCAACCGTAAGATCGTATTGCACCGCATATGAACCCCCTTGATGATGGCGTTTGCCTCTGTAAGTTTTTCACGCACATATTGTTGCACGTTGGGGTCATCGGAAGTAGCAAGCAGCGCAGAGTATTCGGTGTTGACCGAAAGGCGGGGCAAAACGCGCCTGTTCAGCTCAATTGTCACCCTGCTCTGTTCCACAGAAAATGCCGCATCGGGTACGATGTATGCTATCGGCTCGCTACTGGCAAAGCTACGTGATGGAATCGGTTCAAGCGCAAGAACCTTAGCGCTCGCCTGCTTTATCTCGCTTACGCCGGCACCCAACATTGCTGCAAGCCCCTTATAATCTCGTCTGCCTAACTGCTCTAGACCATTGCGAGCGATGCCTATTGTCAGGGGGTCTAATGAGCGGCTCTGCACCAGCTGCAGAATCAGACACTCAGAGAGGCTGCGTGCGCCGACGCCCGGCGGATCGAGCATTTGTATGGCATATAGTGCCTGCTCAAGGGAGAAAAACGGAATACAAAATTCCTTCGATAATTCTTCAAGCGGGCAATCAAGATAGCCGCGCCCATCGAGGCAGTCAATGAGAAAACGGCACAGCTGCAGCATCCCATCATCTACGAGGCGCATTTGCCCAATCTGTTCGTTGAGGTAATCTCGGAAAGTCAGTTCCCGTGTCAGCACGGCAGAAATATCCAGTGCATTCCCAGAACCTCTCGGCATATCACGCCATGTTTCCTCACTGCACAGCTCAATCTGTTCGTATTCAGATCGCATATCTTCGTTTGGCAGCTCTGTTTCATAGTAGGTCGGCATACACACATCCAACAATGGATTAGAAAGCGCCACATCCTGCACATACTCACATAGCTCCGGTGCAGAAAGCTGGAGGCAGTCCAACGACTGGCGCATCGTCTGCGTCAGCGCAAGCTTCTGCGATAAAACATGCGACTGTTTCAGCTCCACTATTATCCCCACCCTCCATCGTGATGTCACATAGAGTATAGCATTTTTTCACCCGCTTAACAAGTGACAATTCACAGTCTGCATTGCACTATCTGTCAGAAATAACATATTGCGCTATCTTGTGAAGAATGCGGCAAAGGTGGATGAATGTCAACTCAAAGGGTGTGTTTCCATGTGCACAGGTAGCGGCGCAAGTCATGGTAAAGCAAGCCAACTGCGTAATTGTCAGTATGGCCTCGGAAAGCGGCCTGGAAGGTAGTGAAGGGCAAAGCGTCTATGCCGCCAGCAAGAACGCGGTCAATTCCCTGAACCGCTTGTGGGCAAAAGAGTTGGGCAAGAAAAAGGGGTGTGTAGTCGGTGCGGTGCCGGCATTCTGGAGGCAACAGGGCTACGTGCACTCAGCTACGAAACGGTGCTTACCTCCGCTCATGGGATCAGCATTGATGAACTGCGGGTAGGCTACGCCAAAACTTCGAATACACCGATGGGACGCAGCAGAAAACTGTCGGAGGCAGCAAATACCGCCGCGCTTCTACTTAGCAGCAGAGTCTCCTACACCCGCGGAGTGACGATCAATGTCGCTATCGGAAAGGGCGAGAGGAAAAGATGGTTGTTGAATATTTCTTTGCGCGTTGAAGTGCCATAAAGACCTTTGGGGTGGGGAAGAAGGGTCATAAGCACAACAATATATATTTTTGAAAAACATATTAAGAAGGCCCAATAGAATCGTGGGATATGTCCTGCACAGCGGCTAAAATTTAGCCTTATTTTTAGCCTTACTGCGTTGATATGAGATAAAATTACCTAACATGAGATGGCGATAAAATTGCATAATTCCCCCACATTATGGTACTTGCCGGCATAAAAAGGGACAAGCCAAAACACCTTTTTGTCGGTTCGAGTCCTGTACCGCGCACCAGAGAAAAGCCTTGTAGCCTTAGTGCTGCAAGGCTTTTTTGTTGCCCTGAAACGCCTTTTACCCTTTATCGTACCCTTTATAAATTGAGAACATTTGTAATGAAGCCTTCCATACGCTGCGCGCTGACCGAGCGCATATCGTCTGTGAAATGACCGTAGACATCAAGGGTAAAGGCGGCGGTCGCATGACCAAGATTACTCTGCACGGTTTTGATGTCATCACCGGCGCGGATGCAGTTCACAGCGTAGGTATGACGAAGATCGTGTATCCTTGCGTCGGAAAGGCCAATACGTTTCACGATACGCTTGAAGCAGTCGTACACGGTTCGATAAGACAGATAGCCGCCGGTTTGGTTGGTGAATATGAGGCCGTGCCCTTCCCATGCATCGCAGGCCTCCATCCGCATACTGTTTTGCTCCAGCTTTTGAAGTCGGAACAACTGAATCACCGAGGGGGCCAGCGTCAGACAACGGCTCTTGTTATTCTTTGGTGGAGAGAAATAATACCTTCCGCCTTTTTTCTGCTCCCTGCGGAGCTGCCGTTTTACCGTGAGAGTACCCGTCTGAAAGTCGATATGTTCCCAGCCGAGGCCGAGTACTTCACCTTCGCGTAATCCAGTGAACAAAGCAATCTTATAGAGGTATTCGTGCGGATGCCCCTGTACCTCGCGCAGAAATACAGCGACCTGATCCTCCTCCAAGGGGCGCATTTCTTTTCTGATGATGCGTGGGAGAATGCACGATTCGGTCGGGTTTGTACGAAGATAGCCAATCAGAACAGCTTGCTTCAACGCCTTGTGCAGCACGCCGTGAATGTTCTTGATGGACTTTGCGGAGAGAGGAGCAGCATCAGGTTTTGATGGCTTGGCAAGCTCGTTGTAGAAGTGCTGCACTGTATGTGCATTCAGTGTGTCAAGCCGGATGTGACCAAGATGCGGTTCAATATACAACTCAATGGTGCGCTTGTAAAGATATGCGGTAGACGCCTTGATTCCAACAAGATAGTCCTGTGCCCAAACGGCCATCCATTCAGCGATACTGAGCTTACATGGAGCAACATAGGTCTTTGCATCAATTTCGGCGGTGATCTGCCGAAGCTTCTGCGCAACCTCCTTCTGCGTCTTACCTGTGATGCTGCGCTGGATCTGTTTGCCGGTACAAGAGTCGTACCCCTCGGTATAGCGCCCCTGCCAGTAGGTATATTCTTTGCCGTTGCGAGTGGTTGTGATTTTTCGGATAGAACCGGCACCGTTGGTGCCTTTTTTGTTTTCATTCTTGCGCGACATATATCCTCCTTTCCGCCGCGCAGGACATACCTAAGTAATAGGATACGCCCTGCGCAGCAGAAATGCAAAGTATTATTTGAAAGGCATCCGCCTTTATTTCTCGCGGCCTCCCAAGAACTCGATCAGCGCGTTCTTGGGGATACGCACCTGTCGGCCGACGCGGATGCTGCGGAGCCTGCCGCTGCGCACCAGCTCATAGGCTGTGTTGCGCCCGATGCCGAGGATCGGCATCAGCTCCTCCACACGCAGCGTCACGGGGAGGTCGTCAAGGGAACAGTACTTATTCTCCATCGCGGCCCCGCTTTCTGACCGACGCAAGGTAAATGTTCGTTACGTCGGCACGCTCGTGGCCCAACAGACGGGAGACCGCATAGTGCGCGTCAATGGCGCTCATGCCGTCCTCCGTCAGCTTTGTATACTGCTCCGCAGCATAGGTGTGCCGAAGCCCGTGAAAGGACAAGCGCCGGTCTGAGTCTTTGTCGCTGACCTCGTTCCGGTAACGGTTAATGAACAGTTCCAAGGCGTTGATGGCGCGGTCGGTAGGCATACCGTCCGGCACCAATAGTTTGTGTCCACGCTCGGTTTGCGCCAAGAGCTTACGGAGCATCATGAGAATACGCTCGTCCTCAATGGGGACGGTGCGCACCTTGCCGCCCTTGCCTTTCACGGTGAGGGCGTTTTCTCGCAATGCCCGTTCCGCTGCCGCTGTGTCTATGCGGAAGCACTCGTGGATACGAAGCCCCATATAGCGCCCAAGGTAGAGGGCAAGAATGAAGTCATCACGGTTTTCGGCCATCGCCTTGCCGAGCAGACGGTTGAACTCCGGTCCGCTCCACGTCCGGTCAAGCTGCCCGAACCGGCGGCGTTCCAGCTCGACGCCTAACTCGCTGTTCGTTGGCAGCGTGTATTTGGGGCGGGACATTTTATCGTGGAAAAACCGAATGGCGGCAAGGTCGGTTTTCACGGTACTGGCAGACTTGCCGGTATCCTGCAAGTACAACACATAGCTTACCAGATGCTTGCCGCTGATGTTCTCCAGCTTTTGCAGATGATATTCTGCGGCGAGGTAGGCGCAGAACCGTTTGCACGCTTCATAGTAACGCGCCTTGGTGCGAAAGCTGCCTTGCCGGTTATGCCGCGCCAGCCTGTCAAGCTGTGCGACGAGGGTGAGAAAGATGCCTCTATTTTGAATGGCAGACATATCCAAAAATCTCCTTAGAAATTGTAATCGTGTTCAGATAGGCGCACTTCACCCGTTGGCAAATGTGTCCGTTTCCGCTTCCTTTCCGCGGAATGGAGGTCCTTGAACGGTGAAAAGGCCTTGCGGCGTCTACCGTTTTGCGGTGCGGCCCGAAACCTGTCTCTTTTTACTTTTGCCTCGGTCAGTACGATACCGCGTGGGGCGTGCGCCCTGCCATCTGCAATGGCGGCGGTGAACACCAGGCCGCTGAACTCGGCTGCAGCTGCTGACAAATCGGAAGCAGTTGCCGGTGTTCTTTGACCCGCACCGGCTGCGGATCAGGAGTGTGCTGTTCCTGCGCCGCCGGTTCGGGCACGCTGCCCGGGCGCAGGGGTGAGACCTTTGCCGAGGTCTCGTGAGGCGCTTTCTCCTGTATCCTCAAACCGCCCCGATCTGAGAGGAATCCGTTCTTTCTTTTAACTGCTTGACCTTCCTGCGGCCTCGTGGCCTCCAGCTGGCAGGACCGGCGGCTGCTCCAACGAGCGAGGCTCCATACAAAAAACGCAAAAAGAGACGCGGCAGACCGGATGTCTGCTTCGTCTCTTTGCTTCAGCGGCACAGCGCGAGCGCCCGCCGCGAAATTACTTCTTATCGTTTTAAGTATTATACCGCCGAAAACGGTTAAGGTTTCTGCGGAATCTTTTTTCTTTCCAATCTTCTTTTTTCAGACGAATGGGCGCACTTGTCCCACTACAGTCGCCGTTCCTCCCTAACTTACTCCGCCCTAACTTACTTCGCCCAAGGGATGCTTCGCGGCAAGCAGATATTTCTTGCCCAGTGCACCGCGAGACTCCTAATACAAGGCTATTGTAGCAGAGCCATCGAGCGCTGTATAGTTGGAGTTTTTCCATAGTCTACAGAATACAAAAAGAGACGAACTGGCATAAAGTTGCCTTTCGTCTCTTCCCAATATGCCGAGCAGCTGCAAACCCACTTGGCAAAAATCCATACAAACACAGAGCAGATATGCTCCTCAAAAGGGCATAGTAATCTCCTATAAGTGTTACATAACGTACAAACCTAACTACGTGCACAGGCGGATCACTCCGCACATAGGCCGGACGGCCTACGCCTCCGAGGAGGAAATCATGCAAAACTCAACAACAATTCTTATATACCACAATATACGGTGTATGTCAAGAAATAAATCGTCTATATATAGCGTTATATTGTTCTGGGGTGGATTTTCATAATGCGTATTATGTATGTACTCCGTGCGTATTATCGGTTCACAATTTCGGCGATACGTATTGCTGCCGTATTCCACGTTGTCCGGTCTTTGGGGAGCGTATCAAGCAGCAGGTGGATGTGCATCTCACCCAGACCACAGTAGAGATCTTCTTCGCCGGTACCCGGATCGCCTCCCATCTACGTCTCCATGGCCGTCCCAACCAGTACAGCACGGTGGAGAGCCATATGCCGCCGGACCACCAGGCCTACCTGCAGTGGAATGGCGAGCGTTTCATCCGCTGGGCAGAACAGATCGGTCAGCACACCGCTGCTATTGTGCGGATATTCCTCTCTGCCCACAAGGTAGAGCAGCAGGGCTACAAGTCCTGTATGGCACTGCTGAAACTGGCAGATCGCTATGCGCCTCATAGGCGAACTGTCGCTTATGCTCGCCCTTTACGAATAAGCTGCAGTCCGGATCTGTCGTGCTTTGGGTTACGGTACGAAAGCCCTGCTTCTTCCTGCGGGCCAGCTTCTTCTTAGAGGTGTTGTCTTTGTGCTTCTTAGGAGATGCCGGAGGATCGTTGTCATCATCAAAGGGCTTTTTACCATGCGCTTCTCTATCCGCGTTGACCTCTTCCATCAATTCTTTTGCATAGTGCCTGGCAGCTGCTGGGACCTGCTCCTTCACTTGCTTCTTCGTGTTGGCGTTGGCCTTGATGTGAGTACCGTCAATGAAGACAGCCTTGGGAGACAGATAGCCTGCCTTGGCTACCTCATCCAAAATCCATGCAAATACCCGATCCACGGTCTCTTCGGTGAACCGATGCCGGAAGTTATAGCTCACCGTGGAAAAATGCGGCGTTTCCTCCTGCAAGGGATAACCGAGAAACCAGCGATAGCAATTGTTTGCGCTGACTTCTTCCGCTGTCCGCCGCAGCGAGGGAAGGCCGTACAGATGCTGGATCAGCACCATCTTGAACAACACCACCGGGTCAATGCTGGGGCGCCCATTATCCTCACAATAGAGCGGCTCCACCATTTCATACAGCTGTGTGAAGTCCACCGCTGCATCTATCTTTCGCAGCAAATGCTCCTTCGGCACCAGTTGGTCTATGACTACGAACTCTACCAGATCTCGATCCATTTTCCCGCGTTCCAGCATCTTTTCATCACCCTTGTCCATTCTACCATATCTATCAGAAAAAGCCCAGCTCCAGCCGGACTTTTTCGACAGACTGAAGCTGGGAAGCCCTGTCATGAGACAGGGCTTCCCAGCTTTTCGTGCAGCTTTTTCAGTCGCTTTGATACCGCCATTCTGGAGATGCCGTAGATCTGACCGATCTCCTCCATTGTCAGCTTACCGCTGTAACGGAGGGAGAGCAGGTTTTGACCTTGCACGTCCAGTTCCACAATGGCTCCCCGGAGATTTTCAAGCCGGAGGTTCCTGAGCGCCGCATCCTCCACGGGATGCCTAACGCAATCCGAACCGGACAACACCGTTTCAAACTCACTTTTACTCAGATGCCTTGCGTCCTGCTCGTCCGATGACGGAAAGGAAGAATGTGTACAGGAAACCCATCAGGGTGTCCTGCACCTATGAAATCAGCTGTTTTCAGAACGGAAGGTTCTGAAACTTACACACTGGGGTGTAAACCTCACCGGAAAGCCGCGAGATTTAGCTTTAGCCTGCTGCCTCTGCAAAGCGTGGCTGAAAATTGTTAGGGTATTGCTATAGAGAGCATATCGCCTGACTTTTTCCAGTGTTCTAAGTTGCTATGTGTCTTACACGACCTGTGCCATGAAGATGACTTGTTGTGGTTATATAAACAATTTTTCAATTTGCTTCTTTATTTCTAATAGACATTCCGCAATTTCGGTTATTCGCACATCAGTGATTCGGGACTTAAGAGAAGATACACTGAAAGCGTATGCTATATTCTCCTGCCTGCAAAGGAGAGATGTGGCAATACACCTCACACCTACTTCATTTTCCTCATTATCTATTGCATATCCCAATTGCCTTGTCGTTTCAATTTCTGCCATAAGCCGATCAAAACTCGTTATGGTATTTGGACTGGTGGCAATGACTTTACTGGAGTTAAAAATATTTGCTATTTCAGTATTATCCAGCGTGGCGAGAATTGCCTTTCCTACCGCACAACGATACATGGGCAGTTTCATGCCGATGTGCGAGGCCATTTGAATCGAACCTATGGCACGAGTGACTTTGTAAACGTACACAATGTCATTGCCATCTCGAGCAACTAGATGAACAGATTCGTTAAGACGATCGCTTAAATTGTCTAAAAAAGGCTTGACAATGGATATAAAGTTTGATCGCGAAACAATATTGCCCGAGATCCCAACGATTTTGTAGGATAGTCTGTAGTGTCCGTTTGACTCATGCACCACATAATCTAAAAGACATAGGGTATTCAGCAATCTGTGGGTAGTCGATGGGGGTAAAGAACATGCAGAGGCGATCTCTCTCAGAGATCTTGCCCCTTCCGAACTTGCCAAATACTCAATGATCGTGAACGATCGGACAATAGGTTGAATTTCACTGGACATCTATATAACCTCGATCAATTTGTTTTTGTATTTTAACAGTTTTTGAGAGAAAAATAAATATGCTTTTTGGTTTTTGGAAGTTGGCATAAAAAAACAAAAGAATTATTGTAGCAATTGCCAATTTACAAATTTGAAACATTCAGTGTATTATATCCGCAGGATATTCCGTATTACAAGATATAATTCCATAATACGGAATGCAAAGACGTGACATAGAACTTACGGAGAGATTACCGCCCTTGTACATTAAATTTTATCAAACTTGGTGAGGAGGAGAAAATGACACCACTTGATTATTTAGCAAAAGAGTATGTTGAACTGACCATGGTGAAGCAGCGTTATGATTCGGACGATGTGTATTTCTTCGTGGACAGACCGTTTTGGAAAAGAGACTCTTTGAACTTCAGTCATGAGTATAAATTCGCTCCGGGTACCCCTGTGCCGGAGTATCCGGCCAGATCACTTAACAACATCCTCGTCGAGGCAGAGAGGCTGCTCGAATGCTTGAAATCATATCGAGCGACCGTTGGTGCCGAAGAAGAGATGCGAAACGATTATCTCATCGAGCATACGGAGAATTTGGTAATGCGTACAAGGGTTCTTCTCGGTGAGAAAATGCCGTACGACGAGATGACGGAGAAGTGCTTTGGTCTTGTTTCCCCCAAATTTGATGTCGCAAAGTTTGACAATATAATTTCAGATTTGAGCAATGTACTTCCTCTTGGTGGGTCTATTCCCGACAGAATTGCTGCATTCAGAGCAAAAACAATTATCCCTCGTGAGGGGTTACCTGCATCAATGAACATGGCAGTAAAATTTTTCCATGACAGTGCTGTAAAAAATATGGGAATGAGAGACGAGAACATGCCGAGGCTTCGTTATAGAGAGCTTCACGGCACAGATTTCCGTCAGGTGCTTTTTGGATGGGATTATGATCGGTTTGACTGGGAGAGAACCACGGGGCTTGATTATCCCTATGACCTTGCGCTCCTAATCAGTGTTGCATGCCATGAGACAAATCCGGGGCACCTAACATTTTTGGCATTCCGGTGCATGGCAATGGTAGACAATTGCTTCCCAGAACTGGGCTTAAATCCCCAGTATTCGCCGTCCGGTGCGTTTATTGAAGGTGCGGCAAGAATGGGAATCCACCTTACACTGGACACGGTGGAGAAATATACTGATTTTGAAAAAGAGATATTGAATACGGCGGGAATGGATACGGGCATTTCAGAATGTCTTCCGGTCTGGAATGAATATTTGCGGTTGTCTGGCTTTGGAAAGCTTGAGGCACAGCGGAATGTTTGGGACGGCATTTGGACACGGGAAGAAGCTACGAGCTTCCTTAAGAAATATTCCTTTGTAGATTCGGCTATGAACAGTGCCGACTTTGAGCAGTTATCTGAGGATGCGGGGCATTTTACAAGCCATGATTATTCTTGCGAAGTAGTTCGGGAATATTTGGAGGCAAAGTGCGGCACGGTAAAGGGAAAATGGGATATGCTCACAAAGATGTTTCAGGTGCCTATTTCCATGAAGGGGATTGCGGACAAGACCTTTGATCCTTATCGATTTGATATATATCGTTAGATCATTTACGTTTTCAAATGACCTCATGGAGATATAAAAATATCTATGCGGTATCGAGAAAGGCAAACGGAAGCACATCAATCGTTACGGTTGTTTTGATCCGGCATAGATGCCGGAAAAAATAAGATTTTTTGAAAGAGGGAAAAAGAATGAAGAAGCTAACATCCATCCTACTAATCCTTGCACTTGTGCTCTCTTTGGCTGCATGCTCGCAAACAAAGCAGCCGGACGTGAATGGGGACAGCAGTGTCTCAACCAGCGGAGACAATACATCTCCCATTCCTATTGCATTTATCGGTTCTATGACGGGCCTTGACGAGATTTATGGCTATGTCAGTTACAGCGCGGCAAAGATGGCCGTTGAGCAGATCAACGAGGCTGGTGGTGTCGCAGGTCGTCAGATTGAACTAAAGTGTTATGATGACCGGGCGGAGGGAATCGAAGCGGTAAACTGCGCACGCAAGGCCATCCTTGATGATGGCTGCGTTGCGATTCTCACTGCGTCCAGCACCGCAGGCTTGATTTCTATTAACGCGGTTCTCGAAGAATTTGAAGTTCCCTGCATTGCTTATGCGATCGGCGCTGAGCTAGTTACTCACGACGAACAGGGCAACACCAGACCATATATGTTCCGGGTGAACACCACGGCATCTCAGTGCACAGAGCTGATTGGCAGATACTCGGCGGATGTTTTGGGGTATAGGAAAGCGGCCATTTTCTATGATATTACCAATTCCTCTGGCGCTGACGGAGTTACATATTTCACGAAAGGATTTGAGTCGAAGGGTGGCAAGGTCACAGAGGTAGAGGCGTATAAGACGGGCGATGTGGACTTTAGAGCTCAGCTGTCCAAGCTCAAGGGAGCGGGGGACTTCGATATGCTTTACAACGCTGCAAAGTACACAGAGCTTGGTCTTATTGCAAACCAAATCAAGGAAATCGGTCTTGATACACAGCTTATCGGAGATCGTAACTGGATGATGCTCGATGTGTTCCAAGTGGCGGGTGACAACCTTGAAGGCTCCTATTTCCCGAGTGATATCGATTTTAATGATGCAAAATTTGACGACTTCAACAAAGAGTTCGAGACGCGATGGGGTGTGCATCCGGGCGTTGCAGTGGGAACAGATGCCTACTGCGTGATGGACGCTTGCACGATTCTTTGGAATGCGATCGAGCATGCTATGAAGGACACCGGCGAGATCACTGGAGCTGGCATTCGAGATGCGATTGAAAAGTATTCCCAGGATATTGATTGCCTGACCGCAACGATTTCGATTGACCCAGAGACTCACAACGTAAGAAGACCCATTGGCATTTTCAAAATAGAAAATCAGAATTTCGTTTTGGTCGATACCTACGACGTCACGTTTGGCTAATTTCAGAGGGGAACAATACTAAACCGTGCAACAGCAGTGCTCTTGCACTGCTGTTGCTCTTAAAAATGAGGGAAAACACATGGCAATATTTTTTCAACAGATTATTAACGCCTTAGCCATCGGGGGTATATACGCGTTAATGTCGGTGGGATATGCCCTGATATACAGCTTGCTGATGTTCACAAATTTTGCGCACAGCGTTGCGGTTACATTTGGCTCCTATGCAATGTACCTCGCTATGACACGCCTAACGTCTAACTTCTATCTTGGCATGTTCGCTGGTGTGATCGCGGGCGCAGCGGTTGCGCTTATTATCGAGATAACATCTTACAAACCCCTTCTCATTAAAAATTCTGCCCGTTCGTCGCTTACGATTATTGGGCTTGGCATTTCTACGATCGGCACAAATGCTATCATACTTGTTTTCAGTAGCCGTTTTAAGGTTATTCCAACTGACTTCGGTGGGAAGAGCGTTCATATTCTGGATGCGTATGTTAGTGCGATTGATATTGTGATTGTCTTGATTTGTCTGGCTATGCTTTTTGGCGTACAGATGATAATTAACAAGACAAGACTGGGACTGGCAATTCGAGCTGCTTCCCATGACTTGGATTCCGCATCTCTTATGGGCGTCAATGTTCAGCAACTGCTGACTATTGTGTTCGTTCTGGCTGGAGCAATGGCAGGAATGGCAGGTGTCATGACAGCTACCAAATATCAGGCCTATCCTGCACTGGCAGCAAACATGACCAATAAATCATTTATCGCAGCAGTCGTTGGAGGACTCGGAAGCTTAGAGGGAGCGGTTATTGGCTCCTTTGTGCTGGCGATGGGCGAGGTCATGATTTCGGGCTATGTTTCTTCGGAACTCCGAGACCTGTTTTCGTATGGATTGCTAATAGCCATTCTGCTGATTCGGCCGCGGGGCATTATGGGCAAGCGATTTGACGATAAGGCATAGGAGGAAAATATTATGACATATTGGCTTGGCGTAATTGTGGTGACGGCGATATATATGATAGCAATCATTGGCGTCTCGATTCTCAGCGGCTTTACAGGGTTGTTCAGCCTTGGACATGTTGCTTTTATGGCTATCGGTGCCTATACATCGGCGATCGTTGTCAACACGTTTCAAGTTCCTATTGTTGTGGGACTGGCTGCTGGAACGCTGCTTGCTACGCTAATCGGCCTTTTTATCGGTGCTCCGACCCTGCGTATCAAAGGAGACTATTTTATTATCGCAACTATGGGGATCGGAGAGGCGGCTTACCTTCTTGCGCAATATCTTATTCCAATTACGGGTGGGCCGTATGGGTATTTGGATTTTCGCTCTTTTCGCGGTCTTGAATCTGTCTACTATGTGATTCCCTGTACGGTTTTTACCATAGTGATTACAGCTTTTTTAATTAAGTCTAAAGCCGGACGGAACTTTGTCGCCATTCGTGAAGATGAGATGGCTGCTGTTACCGTGGGGATAGATGTCTTCAAGTACAAAATGGCGGCAATGGGCTACAGCAGTGCACTTTGCGGATTGGCGGGAGGACTTCTTGCGCATTATATGACGAACGTTAATCCGGCCATGTTTACCTCTGCAAAATCCAATGAACTGCTTATTGCAGTTGTTTTGGGTGGAAGAGGCAGCCTTACCGGTGTTATTTTGGCTGCGGCAATCCTCACTCCCCTGCCGGAACTGCTCCGCTTTGGTTCCGCACAGGAGTGGCGTCTAATCATTTACGGATTTGCCATTGTTTTTGTTATTCTTTTTAGGCCAAAAGGCTTGATGGGAGATAAGGAATTATCGCTTTCTGCCATTGTGAACTGGTTCGAACGTGTGACTAAGAGAGCATCGGAGGTGAACATGAAATGAATAGCGGTAGAGTTCCGGCTCTTGAGCTTTGCAACGTATGCAAGACATTTGGCGGATTGAAAGCAACAGATAATATATCCATTGAGGTCAAAGAACACGAAATTTACGGAATCATTGGTCCCAACGGAGCAGGAAAGACGACGCTGTTCAACCTTATTACCGGAGTGGTTCCGCTTAGCAGCGGACAGATAAAAGTATTCGGGCAAGATATATCCAATCTGCGGGCAGATAAGATCTGCAAAGTCGGTGTTGCAAGAACGTTTCAGAATATCCGCCTGTTCAATTCTGCGACGATTATGGAAAATCTCATGATTGCCTGTCAACAAACCATCCAATACTCCGCAATTCAGGGATGCCTGAGGACGAAGCAGTTTCGCAAAGAAGAGCATGGCGCACAGGAGCGATGCAGAAACATCCTAGAAAAGTTTGGACTTTTGGAATACAAGGATTTTACCGCAAGCAAGCTTCCATACGGAAGCCAGCGCAGAGTAGAGATTATGAGAGCACTTATGACTGACCCTAAAGTGCTGCTGCTGGACGAGCCGGCTGCGGGAATGAATGAAGAAGAGACAGCAACGCTTGCAGCGATGATCAAATATCTGCAAAAGGAATATTCGCTGACAATTTTGATCATAGACCATCATATGGATCTGATTATGGATATCTGTGACCGCCTGTCGGTTATTAATTTCGGGAAGCTTCTGATGACGGGAACACCAGAGCAAGCGCAAAACGATCCTAAGGTGATTGACGCATATCTGGGGGTGGATGATTGATGCTAAGTGTTCAAAATCTCGAATACTATTACGGAAGGATTCATGCCCTAAGAGGAGTTTCTTTTGAAATCAAGGAAGGAGATCTCTGCGTTATAATCGGTTCAAACGGCGCAGGAAAGTCGACCTTGATGAGTTCCCTTATTGGCATGCTTGATGCAACAGGTGATATCTATCTAAATGGCGAAAAACTGGGAAGGGAAAAGCCGTATGCGAGAATCAACAGGGGAATGGTTCTTGTACCAGAAGGAAGAAGAATATTTCCAAACCTTACCGTGACGGAAAACCTTATGATGGGTGGTTATACGGCAAAAAACCGCGAAGAAGGGATCCAGCGTGCATTTAAGATGTTTCCGGTGCTTGAGGAACGGAAAAAGCAACGTGCTGGAACACTTTCCGGCGGCGAGCAGCAAATGCTTGCCATTGGAAGGGGTCTTATGGCAAATCCGCGGCTACTTTTGCTGGATGAACCATCTTTGGGATTGGCACCTATCATCGTTAACAGTGTGATGCAGACGATTAAAAGGATTAATGAACAGGGCATCACAATCCTTCTGGTAGAACAAAATGCAAAAAAGGCGCTTGCGATCGCCAACAAAGCATGTGTGCTCGAACAAGGGAAAATCATTCAAACGGGGACGGGACAGGAACTGCTGAACGATTCGAAGATCATAGAAGCTTATCTTGGTGGAACAAAGAACACCTCAAAATAGCATGGGTTCGACAGCGTATGCTGGAATTATCTGGTTTGGGTTGATGATGAATGTTAAATTTATCAGTAGTAGCAGGTATTGCCCGAGGAGACTGGGACTCCAAAGCAACTGCGGGTAGAACGAGAGCATTAAGAGAGCAAAACACTTGGAGGTTAAATTAGTGAATACAGCAGACAGGATGGGTAACGCCGCGGTGGTACCGGTCGTCGTGCTCGACGACGCGGCAGACGCAGTACCGACCGCAAAGGCGCTGCTCGCGGGCGGCGTGGACGTGATGGAGATCACCTTCCGCACGGCAGCAGCCGCCGACTCCATCGAGGCGGTCGCAAAGGAGTGCCCCGATATGCTCGTGGGTGCGGGTACGGTCATCACGCTCGAGCAGTGCAAGAATGCCGTCGCGTGCGGCGCGAAATTCATCGTCTCCCCCGGCTTCAACGAGGAGATCGTGGTCTGGTGTATCGAGCACGGCGTCGGCGTAACGCCCGGCTGCGTGACGCCGACTGAGATCATGCAGGCCATGGCCTGCGGCCTGAAGGTCGTGAAGTTCTTCCCGGCGAACGTCTACGGCGGCCTGTCCGCGATGAAGGCACTCTCCGGCCCGTTCTGCAGTATCAAGTTCATCCCCACCGGCGGCGTGAACGAAAAGAACCTCGCCGAGTACATCTCAGCTCCGTTCATCCATGCGGTCGGCGGCAGCTGGCTGTGCGCCAAGGCGGACATCGCCGCGCACAATTTTGATAAGATCACGAGCCTCTGCAAGGAGGCACGCAGGATCGCACTCGGTTTTGAGATCGCTCATATTGGCGTGAATACCGCTGATGCGGACGAGTCCCTCGCTGTATGTCAGGCGCTTGATGCGGCCTTTGGCTTCGGCGTGAAGGAGGGCAACAGCTCCAACTTTGCCGGCAGCGGCGTGGAGGTCATGAAGAGCCCCTATCTCGGCAAGAACGGTCACATTGCGGTCAAAACCAATTCCATCCCCCGCGCGGCGGCGGAGCTTGCCAAGAACAGCTTTACACTCGATGAGGCTACCGCCAAGTACAAGGGCGAGAAGATGGTCGCGGTCTATCTCAAGCAGGAATTCGGCGGCTTCGCCGTCCACCTGCTGCAGAAGTAAGGAGGGGAACGAACCATGAAATTTCTGACTTTTGGCGAGATCATGCTGCGCCTGAAGGCACCCGGCCAGGAGTGCTTCTTCCAGTCCCCGATGCTCGAGGCCACCTTCGGCGGTGGCGAGGCCAACGTGGCCGTCTCCCTTGCCAACTACGGCGAGGACGCAGCTTTCCTGACGGTCCTGCCCGATAACGCCATCGCGGACGCCTGCAAGGCGGAGCTGCGTCGCTTCAATGTGGATACCAAGCGCATCGTCACGGGCGAGGGGCGCATGGGCATCTACTATCTCGAGGGCGGCGCGAACCAGCGCCCGAGCAAGGTCGTCTACGACCGCGCGTGGTCTGCCATCGCGCTGGCCAAGCCCGGCGATATCGACTGGGACAAGGCGTTTGACGGCGTGAATTGGTTCCACATCACCGGTATTACGCCCGCCATCAGCGAGAGCGCGATGGAGCTTTCCGTTGAGTCCGTCAAGGAGGCGAAGAAACGCGGCATCACCGTTTCCTGCGACCTCAACTACCGCAAGAACCTCTGGAAGTACGGCAAGAAGGCCAGCGAGGTCATACGCGAGATCGCAAAGTATGTGGATGTCGCCATTGCCAACGAGGAAGACGTGCAGAAGTCTCTCGAGATCACCGTGGATGATGTGAACGTCGAGTCCGGCGAGCTGGACCGCGCGAAGTACAGAGCGCTCGGCGACAAGGTGCTCGCGGCGTATCCGCACATGAAGATGATCGCCATCACGCTGCGCGAGAGCCACAGCGCGGACTGGAACGGCTGGGCGGCCTGCCTGAACGACGGCAAGGACTTCTACGTTTCCAGGAAGTATGAGATCCGCGACATTGTGGACCGCGTCGGCGGCGGCGACAGCTTTGCCGGCGGCCTGCTCTACGGTCTCAACCACTATGAGGACAAGCAGTCCGCACTGGAGTTCGCCGTGGCGGCGAGTTGCCTGAAGCACTCGGTCATCGGCGACTTCAACCGTGTGAACGTTTCCGACGTGACGAAGCTCATGGGCGGCGACGGCACCGGCAGGGTGCAGCGGTGAAAAGATTGCGGAAAAGATGTGGCTGCGCAAACAGAATTCATCCGTTGCCCGATTTGCGAAGAAAGAATAATATTCTGATACGTTTTTGATATGGCAATTGCTGCATAGCTCAAAGGACAAGACGGAGCTTCTTGACAATGTCCGTAAGTCAGCGACTGTACTTGAAGAACTGTATTCTGAAGATCAGCGGAGATAGTCGATGCAGATTATCTCCGCTGAATGACTTTTATTGTCTGGTACAGCGGTGCAATTTTTGGGCGGTTGAAAGTCTCTTTTCATTGACTGTGGCGGCGCAAAACATACGGGTTTGTTACCCCCGCCAAAAGCTGCAGTATCTGCGGCTTTTATTTTATCAAATCCTCAAATTTAAAGCAATATGTTTCGATTCCTATTTCTATGTTTTTGGCTTGCTGTTCTTTCGGGAGAGTATTACAGTCAAAATCGTCATAGGCGGTGCTCTAGTGATTATATCTGCCCCATGGCAGTACTGTTCTAAGCAAAAAGAAAATGAGGATGAAAGCAATAAGTATACAACGTGATAATGAAACTTACTGCAAGTAGGCTTATTATAGAATGATCGAGAATAATTATAAGCCTCTTATTGATTGGCGGTGGCTTTACAGCGTATTGGCTACAAGGAGGTTTTTTCTCACGTGATGATGGAACCATCCAGAGACGCCTTTAACTCTATTCTTAAACTGGATTTGCCCTCTAACCGCCCGTTCAATCTGATGATCAATGCGGGCGCTACTGAAGTTGTCAGTCTGCTTGCGCCTCGCTTTACCTTCAATGAGATGCTGGAGTATACTCGCCGGCTGTGTTTGGACAACAGTATTTCACTTGACACAGAAGCCTACTGTTCTGAGGCATGTACAGGAAATCGCAATCGTGCCATCGGTTACCTATTGGCAAGCAAAGATATGTTGCATGGTGATGTGCTCTCCTGTGTAGATATGTACTTTCAACTCTGCTTTTTGTCTGTTACCGCACGATCTTTGGCGGGCATGAGTCTTGTGCTTTCTGCTGATGGCGTCGATCCAAAAATGGGTGAACGCTTACTTGATAAACGGGTTGTCCGTACAATGAAGACACTGATGTTTACCTGTGACATGTATGATGAATCTGGCGAATATGCTTGCCGTGTTGGCATACCCTCGAAAGTGGTTTGGGTGAGACGGTATTATGGGTTGTGTCGAAGGATGTATGGGCATTGGATGCTATGGCCCCGCCCTTGACACAAGAGGCAACAGTATTGGCGGCATTTATACAATGGAACGGCTGTCTGACACATTGAAGCTACATGTATTTGATGCAGATAACGATATTAGGTAGAAAACGACACGGTAAATTATTCGAATGGTTCCGAACTTTTTTGGTAAGGATAGAATTCACAGGAAAAGGGCTATCTGATTTCAAATGAAGCCAGATAGCCCTTACTATGTCCTGAGCGGCAGCAAAAATTTAGCCTTATTTTTAGCCTTACTGCGTTGATATGAGATAAAATTATCCAACATGAGATGGCGAGAAATTTGCATTACTTTCCCATGTTATGGTACTGATTGGCACAGAAAGAGACAAGTTAAAACACCTTTTTGTCGGTTCGAGGCCTGTACCGCGCACCACAGAAAAGCCTTGAAGCCACAAGGGTTCATGTTCATAGGTACACAATGTGACCTATGGGGCAGACCGGACGGTACAGGGCACGAAAAAGTAAGTCGAGGGAATTTCCCTCGACTTACTTTTTTCTTTGATCCCAAGTTTATCTGAGCGACAACATTTTATTGGATATGCAGACTTTGATGATCCACGACTCTCGCCGAATCTGCTATCCGGCTAAAGCTGGAACGAAAGTGGTCCAACCGGTACCGCCCCGCAGTGCGGCATCATTTTCATCTGAGAGGGTGAACAAGTAAACGGGCTGGTGGAATCCCTTGCTGTCGGTCATATATTCGAGCTTACAGTCAGTGACTCGCACTTGCCGTGGGGACAAATAGTTGAACATGGGAACATCACGCCAAGAGAACTGCCCAGCACAAAGGCGCTCATACGCCTCTTGGGAAGAGATAACTGCAGCATTTCCATGAAGGGTGCTGACAGAAAGATGGTTGTCTACCTTGTAGAGGATACCGCCCTCTGCCACCCAGCAGACCAATTCACCATTGGTAAGCACATCGTCCTCTACTACACATTCTGCCCGAAAAGCGTACTTTCCCTCGCTCTCGTCCACGGCGACAAAGCTGGCCGCATCGGGGATCTCGATACCCAACTTATCCAGAGCGGCACGAAGGTCGTCCTCTGTGATCGCTCCGCCCTTTCCGCTGTATCGTAGTTCGCTGTCCACGCGGTAATCTGTGTACTCATAGGAGCGGTCTTTGTAAGTTACCCACAGGGAATAGGTTTGGTGGTCAGAATAGACGGCGGTATTGTCATAGTAATCCACGTCAGGAGTGCCAAATCTGATTTCAGCCCCTTGCCGCCCAATAAACTCTACTGCAAAAGCGTCGCTGCTTTCTATGGTGAACGGTTCCGTCCAGTACACCCCAGACGGCCCCGGCTCATCAGATAGTGAACACTCCTGCACCCATTCTATTCCCTTGGTGTTGGCGGCGTAGATCGGAGCATCCGCAAGATTGCCGTAGGGCTGGAAATGATAGGTGAGGAACACACCGGCCAGAGCAGCGATGGACAGAAGGGGAAGAATGGCATAGGCTCCGGCGGTTTTCCATTGTTTTCTCACCAAGCTGACGAACAGCATACAAAAGCAGTACCCCAGCATAGCCCCCAAAACATTGCATATCAAATCGTCCACATCGGCCTGTCCACGACCAAGGACATACTGAAGCAGCTCGATCACAAGAGATGTGCCGACCCCGGCGGTCAGCATCCAAAACCACCGTTGGAAATGCTTTGCCGCAAGAGGAAGCAGTACGCCCAGTGGAAGGAACATAGCGATGTTCAACAAAGGGTTTAGCCAGATCTGCAGAGTAAAGTTATTCCACGCCTCCCAAAACGCCATAAAAGGAAGGAACTGGACGCCCATTCGCATACCATCCATACGGTTCATTAAAGTGATGGCAGCAAGCCCGCCCAAGTAGCACAACAGAAGGAGAACAACTACGGCTCGCCCTTTCGGAAAACATTTTCCTTCTCGGCGGCACTTCAGATCCAGCATAACAAGAATCACTGCACCTGCCGCCAAGCCGATCAGGGCGAGGGGAATCGCATTTCGAAAGATATAAAAAACGGTTCCGATAAAGTCGTGCACGATAAACTTTCTCCCTTCAATAAAATCGTATGCGAGCGAAGAAACACGCCGAAAGGCGCACAACGCCGCCGCCTGTGAGGATGCGAAACAGGTGGATATTTAGTTGTGTCGCAAAGGCATTATAGCATATTCTATCTGGCAAAAAAAGAGTGAGGATAAGATAATACGATTTAAGAATACAGATTGCTGGATGGAAAGTCAAGATTTGCATTGCAAATCAATCACAAGCCGTTGTCAGTATGATCCAGAGCAGTCTGCGAAGTACTCCGCTGCTCCGGGCTCCGTAATGGGACTACGCAGTGCTTCGGCACTGCGGCGCAGGAGGAAACTGCATCCGCATGTGCGGACGCAGCTCCCTCCTGCTTTTTCGCTCACAGCTTATTCAGTTTTTGCGTGACTTCATCCACAATGCGCTGACGTTCCTCTTCGCTCTGCGCTCTGTCATATTCCATCAGCGCATCGTCCCGCAGCGTCTCCATTTTCCGGGACCACACTTCAAACACGCCCTTGCTCATCGTCCCCTTTCGGGTACGGGCAAAATATTTTTTGTAGGCCCGCTGATGAGCCTTCCAAACATCGTTGTTCTGCACCTTGCTGCGGAAGCTGCTGGTGGCTCCGATCTCCCGGCAGGTCTTGCCGTCCTGCCCCGGCGCCGGTTCGCCGCAATAGGCGTAGGTCATACCCGGCATCTGCAAGAACCAGCGTCCGCAGTTGGCACAGCGTTTCGGTACAAAGCCCTTCTGCAGTCCCTTCATAAGCTCCACATAGACGAAATCCAGCAGCCGGTCAAAATACATCTTCTCAACTACCTCGGCGTTTTCTCTTTCGCCCCGGATGCGGTACTGCGCTCTTACCAGCGGCGCGTCTACCTCCGGGTCCTTCCCCAAACTGACACCGCTGACAAAAGCCTCATAACCGCTGGAATAGATCAACTGCGCCAGAGATTCTTTTCTCTGGCCTTTTCTCTTTTCAAACACAGCGTTTGCAAAAACCCGGTCCAGAAACCACGCGTACCGCTCCTGAATGAGCTGAATGTCCTTGATCTGCTGCTGCATGAAGGATGGTATTTCGCGCTCCTCATTGATCACATATTTCGCAAATGCCTCCCGCACTTCCTCACCCACAAATTCCTCGATCTTCATATCTCCGAAATAACGGAAGTCCATCAGATACAATCGGTAGAGCGGCAGAGATCCAAAACCCTTCTGCATGTCCATATAGGCACGCGGAGCGTCATCATAATTCTTTTCGTGGACAGCGGTGTTCAACCTGTCCAACAGCTTCTGAAAAGATGTGACATCCAGATTTAGGATCTCCGTCAGCACAGTTCCGTAGGGCTGCATCTCCGGGACCATCTCCACCCAGTAGCCGGATGCGCCAAATTCCACTTTTGTGTTCGTATGCGAACGCTGAAAATCAAACAGGTCTTTTCCTAAAACAGACATAAGCCCTCTCCCAGTAGATAATGTATTCGCCTCAATATAGTGTATGTAGTAAAATGATACATTACCTATTTTCAAAAGTCAAGCCCCATGTTACGATACAAGCACAGGCCTGAAAGAAATAAACACTCCAACTCAGAAAGGAGAAATTTTTATGAACCGACTGCAAACCATTGACGCGGACACGCTGCAAAGCACCGCTTACGAACCGGTCTCCTTCGTGGTCGACGATCTGCTTCCCCAAGGACTGCACCTGCTGGCAGGCGCGCCGAAGATCGGCAAATCGTGGCTGGCGCTGTGGCTGTGTCTCTGCGCCGCGCAAGGCAAACCGCTCTGGACGTTCACCACACGGCCATGCGAGGTGCTGTACCTCTGTCTGGAGGACAGCTTCCAGCGTATCCAGAGCCGCCTCTTTGATCTCACGGAGGACGCGCCGCCCACGCTGCACTTCGCCGTCATGTCCCAGCAGCTCCACAACGGGCTGGTGGAGCAGATCGAGCAATTTCTGAAAGAGCATCCGCAGACCAGGCTCATCGTCATCGACACGCTCCAGCGTATCCGCACAGTGGGCAATGACGCAAACCCGTATGCCAGCGACTATCGGGACATCGGCGTTCTGAAAGCGCTGGCGGACAAGCACCGCATCGCCATTCTGCTGATTCACCATCTGCGGAAGATGAATGACGATGATCCCATGAACATGATTTCCGGCACCACCGGACTCAGCGGTGCCACCGACAGCAACTTCGTCCTCCGCAAGAGCAAGCGCAGAGAGAACACCGCCACGCTCTACTGCACCGGGCGGGACATCCCCTACCGGGAACTGGCATTGGAGTTCGATGGCGAGGATCATGTCTGGAAACTGCTGTCAGATGACTGCGAACAGAAAGAGCAGCCCAACGAGAGAATTCTTTTTCTTCTCTCTGAATTGCTGCGCCAGCAGCCGGAGATCAGCGCCCCTGCCAAGACGCTGTTGGAAAAGATCGACCCTGCCAGTACGGAGGGACTGACCCCCAACAGCTTCTCCCACCGAATCCGCAAAAGCGTTGTCACTCTAAGGAGAAACGGCATTACGGTGTCCTTCCGCAAGAGCAACGGCGACCGGCTGATCTGCCTGAAAAGGGTCGATGGTGTCGATGATCCCGCTGCCGGAAACATCGTCACCATCGACCCTGAGAACCCGCCGTGTTTCGGCGTGTGAGCCGCTGTGTGCGCGGTTAGGGGCCGGGGTGGCGTGTGTACCCGCCGAGGGGATCTTCAGCCCGCACAGGGCGAATTCTGGGGCGGCATAAAAACGGCGAATACGCCGCCGTGACCAGCGGGCGTCCAGCGTTTCAACGGCATGAAGCGCACGCCGAGGGTAGTGATACCACCCCCATGCAGGAACGCCGAAAAAGCGCTGTGTGCAGGAGGGAACAGCGTGTCCGTCGGCACAGAACACCCACTCTGAGAAAGCCGTTTTTCTGCCGAAATAAACCCCGCGCGGGGTTGTTCCGACACAGCCACAGCAACCGGAGGGTAAGTGATACCCCCCACACAGAAATGTAAAAAATATAACACGGGAGTTTTTATCACCGCCCCCAACAGGGCTCCCGCCGAAACCCAGTGAAGCGGTTTCGGTGGGAAGAAGGCGGTGCAGCGGAGTGAGCGAGTTTTCGTCGGCGGCAGCGACGGAAACGAGTGATATGCAGCTTGTGCCGCCGACAGCCAGCATCGCATTTGTCTGGTCTGCGGCGAAGCCGCTGCACTGCCAAATGCCCCGGGCGGGGCGTGGCCCCGCACCCCAAAGCTGCGGGCAGAAGCCCGGACCCACTTTTAGCTACGATTGGAGAAAAACATGAAAAAAGATATTAAATTCAGCACGCGCATGGCATCCACCGACCGTGAGAAGATCAGGGCGCTGGCGGCGAAGGCCCACATGTCCATGAGCGACTACGTCACCGCCTGCTGTCTCGGCAAGCGGATCGTGGTCATCGACGAGCAAAAGGAGCTGCTCCGCCAGCTCAAGGGCATCGGCAGCAACATCAACCGGCTCACCGTCCTCGCCAACATGGGCAAGGTGCAGGTCATCGGTCTGGAAAAAGCTGCCGGTGAGCTGTCCGAGGTCAGCGCCGCACTGCGGGCTGTCATGGAAGGGCGGTGAGCGATATCGCTATCATACATTTTGTGAACTACAAGCGGGGCACACAGTCCCGCGCCGCCATGCGCGGCGTGATGCTCTACGTCATGCAGGAGAGGAAAACCGCATGGGAGGATGGGCCGCTCATCAGCGGCATCAACTGCCAGCCGCAGAGCGTCTACGACGATTTCCTGAACACGAAACTCCTCTACCACAAGGACGGCGGCGTGATGTTCTACCACATGGTGCAGAGCTTTCCAAAGGGCGCAGCAGTCGATCCACGGCAGGCCCACGAAGCCGCGCGGCGGCTGGCGGGGTACTTTGAGGGCTGCGAGGTGTTGGTCTGCACCCATGTTGACCGCGAGCACATTCACTCCCACTGCGTCATCAACTCTGTCAACTTTGAGACGGGCAAGAAGCTGCACATGGCAAAGAAACAGCTGCAGGAACTGATGCGGCGCAACGATGTGATCTGTCAGGAGATGGGGCTGCCGGTCTTTGAAGTGGCCGCACAGAAGTCTCGCGGCATGAGCGGAGCGGAGTACCACACAGCGCTCAAGGGACAAAGCTGGAAGCTGCGGCTGGCAAACACGATAGATGAATGCATGCGCTATGCCGCTGACAAGGACGCCTTCGTTTCCTTGATGGAGTCCGAGGGCTACGCGGTCCGCTGGGAGAGCAGCCGCAAATACATCACCTACACCACACCGGACGGCATGAGATGCCGCGACAACAAACTACACGAGGAAAAGTATTGCAAGGAGGTCATGGAGCATGAATTCAGAATACGCGCAGAGCTCGTCAAGAGAAAACTCCGTCGAGCAACGGAAATCGATGGAGGAATTGAAGCGGATGAATCAGCCGAACAGCGCATCGGCAAATACACCGACCATCGTGATCCGATGCGATCTTCCGCAGGCGATGAGCAAGCTGATGGAGCAGGCAGACGGAATGAATTGGGAACTGGAGGAGATCCGGAAAACGCTCCCCAGTCTGAGAACGCACACCGACCTGGCGTCGGTGCAGAACACACTGGTCGAGATGCAGAGATCGCTGACCGAGATGAACAAGCTTCTGGAACGAGTTGGGAACCTGAGCGAGCGGTATTCCTGCAAATGGATTCGGTGGCTGCCGGATTTCAGTCTGCTCGTAGCGATCAAGTGGATCATGCTGGTGACGCTGCTTGGCTCGGTGGCGCTGGCGGGATGGTACAGCGCGGCAAAGATCCTCAGCCTGTTTCCATGACGCCCCTGCTGCGTACCGGCGCGGCGGGGCTGGCAACACTCGGTCTGCTGCTGGACGAAGAAAGCGGCGATGCCGAAGAACAGCGTCGGCGCATCGAGGCCAGGATCACCGCGGAGAACTTCGGCGCAGTGGTCGGCTTTGCCGCGGGCGCGGCTATGGCTGTGAAAGAGAAATTGGATGAACACGCCGCGCGGGAAGAACAGAAAAAGCAACAGCATGAGCAAACGATGGGAGGATTGTAATGAAACAGGATTGGGAAATTTATCGTGACACGGGCATCCTCGGCGCCTACCGGCCGGAGCAGGTCATCCTGCGCCGCTCCGAGGACGGCGGCGTGGAAACATTGTTCCGTGACAGCACAGCCAAATGGGAGGGCGATGACCTCACCCGTCAACGGGCGATGCTGGTCGGTGGGAAGTGCTTCCTTGTGACCTCCGTATTCCCCGGCGGCGCATCGGCAACACCCACAGACAAGCTCCTGCAGCTCATCGACACGAAGTTAGAGCGGGAGCATCATGAGCAGTAAAATTCCGGTAGACTTGCGAGAGCCGGTGCGGTATACTTCGTGTTACCGTACCGGCCTGCCCCAACGAAAAGGAGGTAACTATGGCAGGTCAAGAAAATCAGCAATACACCGTACTCTACGGGCGGCTCAGTCAGGAGGACGAGCGGGCCGGAGAGTCCAACAGCATTCAGCACCAGCGCACCCTGCTGGAGAAATACGCAAAAGAAAAGGGCTTCGAGAACACCATCTTCCTTGCGGATGACGGCTACTCTGGTACGAACTTCGAGCGGCCTTCATGGAAAAAGATCGTGGAGATGATTGAAGCAGGACAGGTGGCGAACCTCATCGTAAAGGACGCCTCCCGCTTGGGGCGTGAATACCTTCAGGTAGGCTACTACATGGAGATATATTTCCCCCAGAAGAATGTCCGCTTCATCGCGGTCAACGATGGCGTGGATTCCACAGTGGAGAGCAGCAATGACTTCAACCCCATCCGCAACTGGGCCAACGAGCTTCACGCCAAGGATACCAGCCGCAAGGTCCGCGCGGTCATGAAAATGAAAGCGGAGCAGGGAGAGCGGCTGGGCGGCAGACCGCCCTACGGCTATCGGAAAAGTGATGGTGACGCCAACACGCTGGTTCCGGACGAGGACACCGCACCTGTGGTGAAGCGCATCTTCTCCCTCTGCGCCGCTGGAAACGGCCCCAAGCGGATCGCCACCATCCTCACTAAGGAGCAGGTGGTGAACCCGTCCAACGCCTACTACCGCAAGACCGGGAAAAGCCATCGGGGACTGGACACCACCAGACCATGCCTGTGGTCTTCCAACAGCGTCACCAGCATTCTGAACAATGAGGTCTACCTCGGACACTCGGTTGGGCTCCGCACCACTACGATCTCCTACAAAAACAAGCAGCGTGTGGAGCGCCCTGAAAGTGAGCGGTTCGTGGTGAAGAACACCCACGAAGCCCTTGTCACGCAGGAGCAGTGGGACATCGTGCAGGAGGTGCGTCAGCACAAAAAGCGTGTCCCCAAGCACATGGACGAGCCGAACATCTTCTCTGGACTGGTGTTCTGCGCGGATTGCGGCAAGCCGCTGGTGCTGCACAGGGCCAGCACGATGAAGCGGACAGAGTACAACTTCAAGTGCTACACCTACGGCAAAAAGGGCAAGACCGTTTGCACGCCGCATCACATCCGGGAGTTTGAACTGAAAGCCGTTGTACTGGAGGACTTGCGCCGGGTGACGCACTTCGCGCGGATGAAGGAAAAGCAGTTCGCCGCCTACATCGGCAGCAAGAATACGCTGGAGCTGCGGCGTGAGATGAACACGATCCAAAAAGATCTGGATACCATGCGGCGGCGCAGAGAGGAACTGTCCAAGCTGTTCAAGCGGCTCTATGAGGACAATGTGCTGGGGTGGGTGACCGATGAGCAGTACCGGATGCTGGCGGGCGATTACACCGTCGAACAGAAAGCGTTGGAGGAACAGATCCCCGAAAAGGAGGCCCGGCTGGAAAAGCTGAAAGCCGCCTCCGCCAACGTGAACACGTTCGTTGAGAAGGCAAAGCAGTACACCGCCATCGACGAGCTGACGCCGGAGCTGCTGCGTTTGTTCATCCAGAGGATCGAGGTGGGCGAGCGGACGGAGAAATACTCCCGCAGCTCCCACCAGAGCATCCGCATTGTGTACCGCGACATCGGCACGGTGGACAGCGCGATGGAGCAGGGCGAGGCGCAGCCGCGCATTGCGCCGCCCTTGAGCGAGGTATTTCAGCTTCCCGCATAATAAAAAAGCAGAGAAAAAACGCAAGAAGCGGACAGCAAACGCTGTCCGCCCCCTTGCAAGACACGGTGTCAACTTGTGTCCCTACGAACATTACCCGAAGGGTTTCAAGGCTTTTTTGTTGCCCTGAAACGGGTTTTACCCTTTATCGTACCCTTTATAAATTGAGAACGTTTGTAATGAAGCCTTCCATACGCTGCGCGCTGACCGAGCGCATGTCGTCTGTGAAATGACCGTAGACATCAAGGGTGAAAGCGGCGGTCGCGTGACCGAGATTGCTCTGCACGGTTTTGATGTCATCACCGGCGCGGATGCAGTTCACGGCGTAGGTATGACGAAGATCGTGTATCCTTGCGTCGGGAAGGCCAATACGTTTCACAATACGCTTGAAGCTGTCGAAGATTGCACGATAGGAAACATAGCGTCCAAACTCATTGGTGAACACCAAACCGCTGTCCTCCCATGCTCGGCCTGCTGCACCTTCTGCGCTTGCAGCAGTTTCATCACATACGGCGCGGGTGTGAGGGTACGACTCTTGTTGTTTTTCGGTGGGGAGAAGTAATAGGTCCCACCCTTTCGCTGGCTTCTACGGAGCTGCTTATTAATGAGGATCGTACCCTTTTCAAAATCAACGCAGTCCCACATCAGACCGAGCAGTTCGCCCTCGCGCAAGCCGGTGAAGAGATCGACGGTGAGCGGAATTTCATATTTGCTGCCTTTCAGGAGATTCAAAAGCTGAGCGGTCTGTTGGTCGGTCAGCGGATGGATCTCTTTTTTGACGATTTTAGGCAGAACACACGCGGTCGTCGGATTGTAGCGGATGTAGTTGAGAAGAACGGCCTGTTGGAGCGCTTTGTGCAGCACACCGTGAATATTCTTGATGGCTTTAGCACTCAGGGCGAGTTGTCCGTCGTGTTCCTGCGAGAGCGAGTTATAAAGGCGCTGAATCGTGTGAGCCTTTAGCGTTTCAAGCGGAATACTGCCGAGCACAGGCCGCAGATATAGCTTAGCTTGTCGTTCATAGAGATATGCCGTGGAATCCTTGACACCGATCTGATAGTCCCTCAGCCAAATATCAAGCCATTCGTTCACGGTCATCTTGCAAGGCTCCTGATATGTTCCGCTGTCGATCTCCGCGGTGATTGCGGTAAGCTTTTGTCTTACCTCCTTCTGCGTCTTGCCGTAGACGGATTTTTGAATCTGCTTTCCCGTTCCGGGATCAATGCCGAGGGTATAGCGCGCCTCCCAGCGCCCATCAGGGCGCTGACGGATCGTGCCGCCGCCCTTGGCTCCTTTTGTCTTTCGTGTTGCCAATGATACCTCCTGTTCTTCTGAAATCATAAAACGGCCAGTCAGTCCGTTGTTTTATCGCTGCTTGTCGCTGTCGAGCCACGCCACGAAGTCCTCAAGGGACAACTTGCCTGCCACGCAGGCGTCGCGCTTTTCCCTCGCCGCCGTTCGACGGAACATTCGCTATATTTTTATCCCATATATAGTGTCTGCTGAACGAGGCAAGGGAAAGCGCAGAAAAGATCATCGACGAGCTACATGGCAGCCGCGAAGGGCGAAGGCCGCGCACCTATCGCAAATGCGCTGGAAAAGGACTATCTGAGGAGTTCGGACACATTTGAGCAGATTTACGGATTTTGAAGACCGGGCATTGAGCGAAAGCTGACCCGCACAGAAAATACGGTGACCGCGCTCTGCTGAAGGTTGATCTTACGGCTCATTGCTCGTGCTTGGCGAGGTATTGTCAATAATTTCCCATTTTTCGGTTTTCGGGTCCTGAACCAAATAGAAATACTGTTCCGTGTAACCGTCGTCCAGAAAGGTTTTTGTATGGTCGTACTCCACATAGTATTTTGCCGAAACCACGACAAAATGCTCGGATAGATATTCGTCCGTCCAGCCTCTTGATCCGGCGAGCTCGCTGCCGGCGTACATCCGGACAACACGCTCGGTTTCGCTTTCGTCCACGTTGATCGCCTCGATGCGCACACAGATCGTATACACCTTGTCGGCCTGCCCCTCGATCGCACTTTGGACGGTTTGCGTCGGATCGGCGGATGGCTTTTGAAACAACCGGTCAAACAGCCCAAGCTCATGCGCCGTAAAACCGCAAAGTGCCAATACGGCAACGATGGCGGCGATCAGTAGGACGAGCTTTTTGGGGCTTGCCCTCGATGTGTACGGGCGTTTGTAGAAGAGGGCCTCCGCAACATATCGGTCATCCAGCTCGCTCATGGCCTCGGCAAACTGTCTTGCATTCATATAAACACCTCTCGTTCGATCAGATATTGTCTCAGCTTTTCGCGGATACGGGTCAGCCGGACGGAGACATTTTTCTCTGTAAGCCCCATAAACCCGGCGATGTCCCTGCAGCTGTCGGAAAACCAATAGCGGCGCATAAAGAGAACGCGGTTTTCGACGGTCAGCGTGTCCAAAAATCTTTCGATGATATGAGCTAACTCTACGGCCTCGATCTCGGCTTCCACTGCGTTGGTGGCTGCTATGCAGGCTTCGATCTCCTCCATAGCAATTGTATAGTGACTGCTTCGTTTGGCTGCTTCTTTTCTGTGATAGAGGTTCAAGGAAATGTTCCGGACGATTTTACAGATGTAGGTCAGCAGCGGGTCGGGCTTCACCGGCGGGATCGCGTTCCATGCGCCTAAGTAAGCGTCATTGACGCATTCCTCCGCGTCCTGCCGGTTGTTCACAATGTTGTATGATAATTTGCGGCAGGCTTTACCGTATTTTATATCCAGCTCTCGTATGCCCTGCTCTGAACGCTCAAAGAATAATTCGATGATTCCTGCATCTTCCATCACTTGTACCGCCTCCTTTCCGGCTTCACCTGTATATTACGGCTTTGACCGCAAATACTACATGATTTTCAAGGCTTTTCCAAAAATTATAGCAGAATTTTGAGAGCGCTTCTACCCATGCCGCTTACGCTGCTTTCCCGCCGCTTCGCTTGCCGAATTGCGGCGTCTGCCGTTTGGCGGTGCGGCTGCTCCGACGAGCGGGGCTTCGTACAAAAAAGAGACGAGGCGGCCGGATGGCTGCTTCGTCTCCTGACGTTTTGTCGGGGCGCGATGGCGCCTGTATTGCCGCCGCTCCTCCCAAACATACTCCGTCCCTGAATACAAGCTCTGCGCCGCAGGCTACGGCTCCGAGAACCGCTCGTTCTCCGGCTCCGCCGCGTCGGCGGCGCGGCGCTCCGTCTCCGCAAGGGCGGCGCGGTGACCGGTGAGCGCCGCAAAGGGCGCGAACTGCGCCGCGCGGTCGCGCATGGGCATCCGCGGATGCGTCTGCGGCTCGGGATGTGGCAGGTCGATGATATCGTCGTATTTTCCGCTCATGCCTTGTGTCCTCCGATCTGGCGGTTCCGCTCGCGTGCGGTCGCACCGTCAAGGTAGCTGCCGCCGCTGAGGATGGCATTTTTGCCGTACTTTTTCTTGATGCCCAGCATGGCCTCCTGAATCCGGCGCTCCCGCTCCTGCTTGGCTTCCTCTTGCCGAAGCTGCCGCTCCCGCGCCGCGGGATCGTCAAAGAGGCTGAACTGTACCGGCTGCTCCGGCTCGCACAGGATATCCTCCTCGCGCATGAGCCGGTTGGCGGTGACGGTCAGACGGCGGACCGTCAGCTTCGGGTCGGCCTTTTCGTCATAGACGCCGAGCACGGCATCCACGATGCGGCGCACCGAGGATGTTTTCTGCCCCAGCGTCGCTGTGCCGTGCGCGTGCTTCGGAATTTTTCGGCCGTAAGGGTCGAGCACCGTCTCGCCGCGGTAGCTGCCGCTTGCCGTGTTTTCAATGTCGTATCCGACCGTCAGCGTGAGCTGGTCGGTCACGAGCTGTTTTTCCAGCAGCTCCAGCGCGACCGCCTCGGCCATCTCCCGCACGACGAGCCGCGCCTTGTCATAGGGATAGGGGCATTGCAGCACCTGACCGGAGCTGATGCTGTTCGTTTCCGGCCGGTAGGCCTTGATGTCCGCCATGCGGCACGGCTCCCAGCCCCAGGCGTGGTCGATGAGCAGCTCGGCATTGACGCCGAATAGCTTATAGAGGAGTCCCTCGTTATAATACTCGTTCGGCTTCCCGATGGAGCAGCGCGCGACGTCGCCCATCGTATACAGCCCGTGCTCCTCCAGCTTTTTCGCGTAGCCGCGGCCCACGCGCCAGAAGTCCGTCAGCGGACGGTGCTCCCAAAGCAGCGCGCGGTAGCTCCGCTCGTCAAGCTGCGCGATGCGCACGCCGTTCTCGTCCGGCGGAACGCGCTTGGCCATCATGTCCATGGCAACCTTGCAGAGATAGAGGTTGCTGCCGATGCCCGCCGTCGCCGTGATGCCCGTCGTGTGCAGCACGTCGAGGATCATGGCCCTCGCCAGCTCGCGGGCGGTCGTGCGGTAGGTCTCCAGATAGCCGGTGACGTCCATCAGCACCTCGTCGATGGAGTAGGTGTGGATATCCTCGGGCGAAATATACTTTAGGTAGATGCCGTAGATCTGCATACTGACCTCGATGTATTTCGCCATGCGCGGCGGCGCCACCAGATAGTCGACCGCGAGGGATGCGTCGGCCTTCAGCGCGAGGTTGTCCGCGCTCTTTCCGGTCAGCCGCCCGCCTGGCGCGCGGCGCTGCCGTTCGGCGTTGACCTGCCGCACGCGCTCGACTACCTCGAAGAGCCGCGCACGGCCCGGGATGCCGTAGGCCTTCAGCGCCGGCGACACCGCGAGGCAGATGGTCTTTTCTGTGCGGCTCGGGTCTGCCACCACAAGGTTCGTCTGCATCGGGTCCAGGCCGCGCTCCATGCACTCTACGGACGCGTAATACGACTTGAGATCAATGGCGATATAGGTCCGCTCGTTTTGCGGCATGGCGCAGCCCTCCCCTCTGTCGGACAGTATACCACAACGTTTAAATTAGAACAAGAGTTTTATTTTGCAATATTTTAGCGCCGGAAGTATCGTTCAGCGGGTGAGGGCGTCGAGCTCATCGACCAGCTCGCCGAACATGGCGAGCGCGGCGCCGACCGGTGCGGGGGTGCTCATATCCACGCCCGCGAGCTTCAGAAGTGAGATAGGGTCGGTGCTGCTGCCGCCGGAAAGGAAGCGCTTGTAGTCCGCAACGGCAGGCTCGCCCTCGCGCAGGATGCGATCAGCCAGAGCGACCGCGGCGGAGAAGCCGGTGGCGTACTGGAACACATAGTAATTGTAATAGAAGTGCGGGATGCGCGCCCACTCAAGCGCGATCTGCGCGTCGCTCACCATGTCGGGGCCGAAGTAGAGGCGGTTGAGCGCGAGGTATTTTTCGTCCAGCGCGTCGGCGGTCAGCGTCTCGCCGCACTCCGCCATGCGCCCCAGCTCGCGCTCGAACTCAGCAAACATCGTCTGGCGGTAGACCGTGCCCTTGAACTGGTCAAGGAAATGATTGATGAGATAGGCCCGCTCGCGCCTGTCGGTGCTCTTGCGCAGCAGATGCCGCATGAGCAGCACCTCGTTGCAGGTCGAGGCGACCTCGGCGACGAAGATGACGTAGTCGCTCGTGCAGACGGGCTGATGCTTGCAGCTCAGATAGCTGTGCATGGCGTGGCCCATCTCGTGCGCGATGGTGAACTGGCTGTCGAGGTCGTCGGTCTGATTGAGCAGAACATAGGGGTGCGGGCGCGCGATGCCGGAGGAGTACGCGCCGCCGCGCTTGCCGACGTTGGGGTACACGTCGAGCCAGCGATGGTCGAAGCCCTCGCGCAGCATGGCGGTATAATCCTCGCCGAGCACGGCGAGCGCGTCGAGCACGGTGGCCTTCGCCTGCTCAAAGGGGATCTCCTCCGCCACGTCGGGGACGATGGGCGTATAGACGTCGTACATATGCAGCTCGTCCACGCCGAGCAGACGGCGGCGCAGGGCGACATAGCGGTACATCTTGTCGAGGTTCGCGTGGACGCTCTCGATGAGGCTGTCGTAAACGCTCACCGGCACCTCGGTCGCGTCGAGCGCGGCGTCGAGCGTGGAGGGGTACCTGCGCGCGTTCGCAAAAAAGCGGAGCTGCTTGAACTGCGCGTCAAGCGTCGCGGCGAGCGTATTGTGATAGCCGCCGAGCGTGGCGTAGTAGGTCTCAAACGCATTGCGGCGCAGTGTGCGGTCGCCGCTCTGGAGCAGGGGAACAAAGGTCGCATCGGTCAGCGGCTGCTCCGCGCCCACGCCGTCGGTCACGGCGGGAAAGCGGAGGTCGGCGTTGTGGAACACGCCGAAGATGGCGTCGGGGCCGTCGGCCATCTCGCCGGCATTCGCCAGCAGCGCCTCGCACTCCGGGGAGAGGATGTGCGCCCTGCGGCGGCGGACCCGCTCGATGGGGCGGCGATAGGTCGTCAGCTCCGGCTGCTCGGCGTAGAAGCGCGTGAGCGTTTCATCGCTGAGTGCAAGCAGCTCGCTCGCGGCGAACGCGCCCGCGCCGGAGAGCGTGACGGAAAGGCTCAGCGCCTTGCCGCGCAGGTCCTGATAAAAGCCGTTCGAGGTATCCTCGTCCGCCTTGCAGTTGGCGTAGCCGTAGAGCCGGCCGATGCGGACATTCAGCTCATCGTCGAGCCGGAAATAGGCCAGCAGCGTCTCCGCGCTCTCACCGAGGCGGCCCTGATAGGCGGCGACTGCTTCGGTATAGGGCTTGAGTGCCTCGTACTCGGCCCTCCACGCCTCGTCTGAGGGGAAGATATCGGTGAGGTCCCAGGTAAACTCGGCAGCGACCTCGCTGCGCTTGCGAATCGGCTTAGACATAAAATAACCTCCGTCGGGGAAAATTCTTGTCCCTATTATGTGCAAAAAAGGCGCGGCACGCAAGCCTTTTTTGGCGCACGCCGCGGCAAATTTCGTTTTTGCTTGCCGCAGCCCGGCGGTAAATTTGATCTCGTCGCCGCGATCCGGATGCGTTTTCTGGAAAACGCTTGACTTTTACGCATCAAAGCTTTAGAATGACAAAGTCCTGACCGCTGCGGGTCGGGGCTTTGCTATGATTACGGAAGGAAGCGGGCCGCCTTGCCGGGATGCGGACGGCCCAAGGGGAGAACACCATGAAGCACACGAAAAACACAAAGAGCTTTGCCAGCCGCTGGGGCTTTATTCTGGCCTCGGTCGGCTCGGCGGTCGGTATGGCAAACGTATGGGGCTTTCCCAACAAGCTGGGCAGCAACGGCGGCGGGGCCTTCCTGCTGATCTACCTGCTGTTCGTGTTCATTTTCAGCTACGTCGGCCTGCCGGCGGAGTTTGCGATGGGCCGCCGCGCGGCGACCGGCACGCTGGGCGCCTATGAAAATGCCTGGGCCACGCGCGGCAGGAGCGCGGGCAAGGCCGGCGGACTGCTCGGCTGGCTGCCGCTGGCGGGCTCCATGTGCATCGCCATCGGCTACGCTGTCATCGTGACCTACATTCTCAAGGCGCTGGCGGACTCCCTCCTCGGCACGCTCATGACGGCGGACGCCGCCGCGTGGTTCGGAGCCTTCTCCGGCACGCCCTACTCGGTCATTCCCTATCACATCGTCGTGGTCGTCGGCACGCTGCTGACGCTCTTCCTCGGCGCACACAGCATCGAAAAGACCAACAAGGTCATGATGCCGCTCTTTTTCCTCATCTTCCTCGTTCTGGCGGTGCGCGTGGCGCTGCTGCCGAACGCGACGGAGGGATATCTTTTCATGTTCACCCCGCGCTGGGAGGCTCTGACCGACCCGATGATCTGGATCTGGGCGATGGGGCAGGCGTTCTTCTCGCTGTCCGTCACCGGAAGCGGTATGATCGTCTACGGCGCATACCTCTCCAAGGACGAGGACGTGGTGGACGTCGCGCAGCATACGGCGCTCTTTGACACCATTGCCGCCGTGGTCGCGGCACTGGTCATTATCCCCGCCTGCTTCTCCTACGGACTGGACGTCGGCGCGGGCCCGAGCCTGCTGTTCGTCACGCTGCCGACCATCCTGCAGGATATCCCGCTCGGCCGCCTGTTCGCCATCATTCTCTACGTTGCGATGATCTTCGCGGGCGTCAGCTCGCTGCAGAATATGTTCGAGGCCGTCGCGGAATCCCTGATGCACAAGTTCCCCAGGCTCAGCCGCACGGCGGTTCTGGTGATCCTGTGCGTGGTGTGCCTCGGCTTCGGCATCGGCATGGAGACCATCGACAAGTGGGGCCCGTGGATGGACCTCGTCTCCATTTACATCATTCCCATCGGCGCGACGCTCGGTGCGATCTCCTGGTTCTATGTGATGAAGAAGGACGAACTGCTCGACGCCGTCAACACCGGCAGCGGCAAGCTGCGCGGAAACCTCTGGTACAGCGTGGGACGCTACGTCTATGTCCCGCTGGCTGTGATCCTCTGCTGCGTGGCGCTGTTCATGCACGTCGCGTTCTGAAAAGTGAAAAGGGGAGCGCCCATACGAAACGTATGGGCGCTCCCCTTTTGCCGGTATTGCCTTACTGTCCGCCGACCATCACGCCGACGTTGCCGTAGAGCAGGATGCGGACGAGGCCGCAGAGGAAGAGGTGCGCGGGATAGTAGAGATAGAAAAGATACTTCATGCCCCGGCCCGCGCCGCGCGTGCCGTTGTAGCGTTTGAGCAGCGGAATGGTCAGCCCGGCGAAGAGCTGAAGTATACCGTAGACGGGGTCGATGAAGAGCGCGTAGACCAGCGCGTACATCGCGACCCAGAGCATCATGCGCGTCATCTGGCGGCGGAAGTCGCCGCGGTTCTGCCCGATCTCCAGAATGGCAAGAACCGCGATACTGCTCCAGTCGCCCGGGAAGGCGAGAAGCGTAAGGGCGACCACGGCAAGCGTCTTTTGCCATTGCTTGAGCTCGGGCCGCTCCACCGTGTAGAGGCCGACGACGCCGAGAAACAGCGGCCACATCACGCTGGTTTGGTTGAATACGCCGGTTTTGAGCGGGACAAAGGGAATGCCGAAGGCAAAATTGTAGGCGAAGTGTCCGATGACGGCAAAGAGCAGCAGCCGTCCGGCGTACTTTTTCAGATTGCGGGTGTAGTGGTAGCCCTCGGCCACCATGAACCAGAAGATCGGCGCGGCCATGCGGCCGATGATGTGCAGCAGAAGGATCCACCAGTCCCGCGGATAATCCGGCCAGATCACGCTGGTGAAGTGGTCGACCGTCATGGCAAGCATGGCGAAGAGCTTGAGCTGATTGCCGCTCAACCCTTTATTGGTCTGTTCCATTTTTCTCTCCTTCGCGGGCATTGCCGCATCCCAATAGATTGCTTACAGTGTAGCAGAAGCCGCCGCTCTTTGCAAGAGCGCGCACAGCGTTGATTTGCTCCAAAATTATTTTTGAACACTTGACAAAAATAAGAAAGGGCTCTACAATGTCGTTCTCTGCGGCGAAGGGAAGAACGCCGCGGAGCATTTAAACGATCCAAGCATCCAAAGGAGAGATGACACGATGAGATTTCAAAAACGATTTATGCCGCTGCTGCTCGCACTGGTGCTGGCGCTCGGCACGCTGCCCGTGCAGGCGGCGGCGCTCACGCGCGGCGAGGCCGCGCAGGCGCTGCTCTCCGCCGCGCAGGACTATAACCCCGGCGTGCAGCGGTCCGACATTCTCAAGGGCTATCCCGACGGCAGCCTTGCGCTCGACGGCACGCTGGCACGCGCACAGGCACTGATGATGCTCACGCGCGCCTTCGGCGGCTTTGCCGCCCCTGTGGGGGACAACGCCCGCATGACGCTGCCCGCAAGCAGCCTGACGAATGTTCCCGCATGGGCGGCGGAGGAGCTTTCCTCCGTCCTCGCCGCCGGCCTTGCAGACGGCGACGCGAACGAGGCTATGAGCGCCGAAGCGCTCTCGACGCTGCTCCGCCGCGCCTACGCCGCCAAGGGCACGAACCTCAAGGACGACTACTACGCCGCCGTCAACAAAAGCTGGCTGGACGGCTCCGACATTCCCGCAGGCCTGTCCATCAACGGCCCGTTCTACGGTCTGAGTCTGACGGTCAACGAGCAGATCGCGGCGCTTATCCGCGAGATCGACGCGCATGAGCAGACTCCCGGCACCGCCGAGGCAAAGATCAAGGCGCTCTACGACTGCGTGATGGACGCCGAGGGCCGCGAGAAGGCCGGCGTCGCGCCCATTCAGAAGTACCTTGATGCCATCGAGAGCGCCAAAACGCTCGACGAGCTGGTGAGCGTCGATGCGCAGATGCAGAAGGAGCTGGGGCTGTCCATGCTCCTCGGCTTCGGCCTGACGACCGACCTCGCGGATTCGAGCCGCAGGATCGCCGCGTTTTCGCTCATCGGCGCGGGTATGGACAAGGACTTCTACGTCAACGGCGCCGATGCGCAAAGGAGCGCCTACACCACATATCTCACATCGCTGCTGACGCTCTCCGGCCTTGGCGCGGACGAGGCGTCGCAGCGCGTCGCGGCGTTCTATGACGCCGAGGCGGCGATCTCCGCGGCCTCGCTCGACCCGCAGGACTACAGCAACGTGGACAAGACCTACAACCTCTTCACGCTCGGCGAGCTCAAGGCGCTGCTGCCGAACGTGGACCTTGACGCCGTTCTTACCGCCAGCGGCATTGAAAACGCGGAGCGGATCATGGTCAGCGACGTCGGCGCGCTGAAGGCAGCCGCGGAGCTCTACGACGACGCCCACCTTGCCCTGCTCAAGACCGCGGCGCGTCTGGCGCTGCTGCAAAGCGTGGCCACATCGCTCAATCAGGGATTTATGGACGCGTACTTCGACTTCGTGCTGGCCTACTACGGCGTGGACGCACGCCAGAGCAATGAGCAGATCGCGGCGCAGCAGGTGCAGGCGCTTCTGGCGGATTACCTCAGCCGCGCCTATGTGGACGAATACTTCTCCGCCAAAGCCAAGGCCGATGTGGAGGAGATGATCGGCGAGTTCATCGCCATCTACAAGGAGCGCATTCTGGCGCAGGACTGGATGAGCGCCGAAACCAAGGCCAAGGCCGTAAAGAAGCTCGACACCATGGGCGTCAAGGTCGGCTATCCCGACAGCTGGGAAAGCTGTCTTGACCACGCAGAGATCAAGTCCCCCGCCGAGGGCGGCTCCTTCTTCTCCAACGTCATCGCCATCCAGATGGCGATGAAGCAGGATGTCCTCGCCCATCAGAACGACGCGCCGGACAAGAGCGAATGGATCATGACGCCCTTTACGGTCAACGCCTGCTACAATCCCAGCGCCAACGACATCACCTTCCCCGCCGCCATTCTGCAATCGCCGCTTTACGACGTGAACGCCAGCCGGGAGGAGAATCTCGGCGGCATCGGCTACATCATTGCCCACGAGATCACCCACGCCTTCGACAACAACGGTGCGAAGTTCGACGAGAACGGCAGCGCCGCCGACTGGTGGACGGCGGAGGACTACGCCGCCTTCCAGCAGAAATGTCAGGCTGTGGCCGAATGGTACGACGGGCAGGAGGCTTATCCCGGCATCGCGTGCAGCGGCGCACTGACGATCTCGGAGAACGTGGCAGACCTCGGTGCGGCGAAGTGCATCGTTGCGGCGGCGAAGAAGCTCGACCACCCCGACCTCGACAAGCTCTTCCGCGCCGTCGCGAACACCTGGGCGTCCACGACCTCGCGGCAGATGCGCGAGTATCTGGCCGTGACCGACGTCCACGCCCCGGATAAGCTGCGCTGCAACCGCGTACTGCAGACGCTGCCGGAATTCTACACGACCTATGGTATACGGCCCGGCGACGGGATGTGGACCGCACCGGAGACGCGCGTGAGCGTTTGGTAACAAAACGTCCGAAAAGCAATCCTTCTCTCGCATCTGCATATTTTTCAGCAAAACGACAAAATATCTTTCTTGACAAAAGCACACCGCCTGTGTTACCTTAAAAAGGTAAGTGGATAAAGTGATCGGATGATGGGTCACGGGAGAGACCGCGGAATATCTGCCGCGGCGCCGAAGGGGAACGCAGAAGCTCTCAGGCAAAAGGACCGGACTCGGACGACGCTCCGAAAAGTGCGGCTTGCCGCACGCCGAAGGTGCAACCTGCAGGATGCGATATGCTGTGTCAGGGAAACTCTCAGGTCATAAAACGGAGGCACAAAGTTCCAAGGGGGACTTTGTGCCTTTTTTCTATGTCATATTTTAATCATTTTTATGCTATCGTTCAAAAATGATAATAGAGGAGGAAACAGCTTATGGAAAGGAAAACACCCCTGTATCAGACCCATGTGGACGCGGGCGGAAAGATCGTTGAGTTCGGCGGCTTTCTGATGCCCGTGCAGTATCCCACCGGCGTGCTCGCCGAGCACATGGCCGTGCGGCAGAAGGCGGGACTCTTTGACGTGTCGCACATGGGCGAGCTGCGGCTCAAGGGCCCCGACGCGGTCGCGAACGTGCAGAAGCTCATCACCGCGGATATCTCCACCATGCAGGACGGCGACATCAAGTACGCCATGTTCTGCAACGACGCGGGCGGCATCCTCGACGACTTCATCGTCTACCGCTGCGCCGCCGACGACTACTGGCTGGTCGTCAATGCGGGCAACCGCGACAAGGACGCCGCGTGGGTCGAGAGCCATCTGTTCGGCGACGTGGACTACCGCGACGAGGGTGACGACTGGGGACAGGTCGCGCTGCAAGGGCCAAAGTCCGGCGATATTCTCAAAAAGCTCTGCGCGGAGCAGTACATTCCCGCGAAGTATTACACCTTTATCGACAACGTTCCGCTCGACCTCGGCAGCCGCACCATTCACGCTCTCGTCTCCCAGACGGGCTACACCGGCGAATACGGCTTTGAGATCTACTGCAAGGCTGAGGACACCGTCGACCTCTGGCACGCCCTGCTCGCCGCGGGCGAGGAGTACGGCCTGATCCCCTGCGGACTCGGCGCGCGCGACACGCTGCGGCTCGAAGCCTCCATGCCGCTCTACGGCCACGAGATGAACGAGGAGATCACGCCGAAGATGGCGGGCCTTCCCTGCAAGCTGACTGGCAAGGACTTCATCGGCCGCGACGCGCTCGTCGCGCTCGGTGCGCCGAAGTTAAAGCGCATCGGCATGAAGGTCGTCGGACGCGGCATCGTGCGCGAGCACTGCGACCTCTATACGATGGAAGGCGAGAAGCTCGGCTGGACGTCCTCCGGCACATTCGCGCCGTTTATCGGCTGCGGCGTCGCGATGGGCTACATCCCGGTCGAGGATATCGAGATCGGCCGGCACCTCAACGCCGACGTGCGCGGGCGCATGATCGAGCTGGAGATCGTGCCCATGCCGTTCTATAAGCTGGACAAGTAAGCATACATACTACCACAACGATTTCTACAACAAAAATTTGAGGAGGACAACACAATGAATTTTCCTGCTGAGCTGAAGTATTCCAAGTCCCACGAGTGGGTCAGGATGGACGGCGAGATCGCCGTCGTCGGCATCTCTGATTTTGCGCAGGACGCGCTGGGCGATGTGGTGTTTATCAACCTGCCCACCGAGGGCGACGCGGTCACCGCAGGCGAGAGCTTCGGCGATGTTGAATCCGTCAAGGCGGTCTCCGACATCATTTCCCCCGTCAGCGGCACCATCTGCGCGGTCAACGAGGCGCTGGCCGACGCGCCCGAAACGCTCAACTCCGATCCCTACGGCGCGTGGATCATCAAGGTCGAAGGCATCGGCGGCACCGAGGAGCTGCTCGACGCGGCGGCTTATGAGGCGCATTGCGCCGAGGAGGGCTGATGGGCTCTTATGTTCCGACCACCGCGGCGGAACGGGAGGAAATGCTTGCTGCCATCGGGGTCAAAAGCCTTGAGGACCTGTATCAGGCGGTCCCGCAGGGGATGCTGCTGAACGGGACGCTCAACATCCCCGAGGGCATGAGCGAGCTGGAGGTACGCGAGGCCGTCACCGCCATGGCGGAGAAGAACAAGGTCTACAAGACCGTTCTGCGCGGCGCGGGCGCCTACCGCCACTTCATTCCCGCCGTTGTGAAGTCCATCACCTCCCGCGAGGAGCTGGTCACCTGCTACACGCCCTATCAGGCGGAGATCAGTCAGGGCGTGCTGCAAGGCACGTTCGAGTTCCAGACTATGATCTGCGAGCTGACGGGCATGGACGTTGCCAACGCCTCCCACTACGACGGCGCGACCGCTGCCGCCGAGACCATCCCCATGTGCCGCGACCGCAAGCGTACAAAGGCGTATGTTTCCGCCTGCGTGAACCCGCAGGTCATCGAGGTCATGCAGACCTACTGCTTTGCCTCGAACACCGAGCTGACCGTCGTTCCCGCAAAGGACGGCAGAACCGATCTCGACGCGCTCAAGGCCGCGCTCGGCGAGGACGCCGCGTGCTTCTATCTCCAGCAGCCGAACTACTTCGGTCAGATCGAAGACGCAAGAGCCATCGGCGAGCTCATCCACGCTGCGGGCGCGAAGTTCGTCATGGGCGTGAACCCCATCGCCTGTGCTCTTTTGCCAACTCCGTGTGAGATGGGCGCTGACATCGCCGTGGGCGACGGTCAGCCCCTCGGGCTCGACACCGCCTTCGGCGGCCCCTACCTCGGCTTTATGGCGACGACCGCCGCCATGACGCGCAAGCTGCCCGGCCGCATCGTCGGTCAGACGAAGGACGTAGACGGCAAGACCGGCTATGTGCTCACGCTCTCCGCGCGGGAGCAGCACATCCGCCGCGAGAAGGCCAGCTCCAACATCTGCTCGAATCAGGCGCTGTGCGCCTTCACCGCGGGCGTTTACATGGCGGCGATGGGCGAAGCGGGCATGAAGCAGTGCGCACGGCTCTGCACTTCAAAGGCGCACTACTTTGCCGCCGAGCTTGTCAAGGCCGGCTGCAAGCTCAAGTATCGGGGCGAATTCTTCCACGAGTTCGTGACCGAGGTTGAGTGCCCCAACTGCCGCAAAAAGATCCTTGACGCGCTCGACGCGGCGGACATCCTCGGCGGCGCGGAGGTGGACGGCGGCATCCTCTGGTGCGTGACCGAGCTTGTGAGCAAGGCGCAGCTTGACAAAGCCGTTTCCATCGTGAAGGAGGTGCTGAAATGAAGCTGATCTTTGAGCTTGGCACGGAGGGCCGCGGTCTGAGCCTGATGCCTGCGTGCGATGTGCCGGAATACACGCTCCCAGAGGAGCGCACAGCGCCCCTGCGCCTACCCCATGTGAGCGAAAATGAGCTGACGCGCCACTACACGGCGCTTTGCAAGCGCATCCACGGCGTGAACGACGGCTTCTATCCCCTCGGCTCCTGCACGATGAAGTACAACCCCAAAATCGACGAGGACATGGCGGCGCTGCCTGGCTTCACACAGCTCCACCCGCTCCAGCCGGTCGAAACGGCACAGGGCGCGCTCGAGGCGCTGCATGTTCTGGGCAGCGAGCTGGGCGAGATCTTCGGCATGGACGCGGTCACGTTCCAGCCTGCCGCGGGCGCACACGGCGAATTCACCGGCGTGCTGCTCATCAAGGCATACCACACCGACCGCGGCGACACCGCGCGCACGAAGATCATCGTGCCCGACTCCGCCCACGGCACCAACCCTGCCACCGCAGCAATGTGCGGCTATCAGGTGGTGAACATCCCCTCCGGCGCGGACGGCTGCGTCGATCTCGATGCGCTGCGCGCCGCCGTCGGCCCCGACACGGCGGGACTGATGCTCACGAACCCGAACACGGTCGGCATCTTCGATAAGAACATTCTGGAGATCACGAAGATCGTCCACGACGCGGGCGGATTGTGCTACTACGACGGCGCGAACCTCAACGCCGTCATGGGCGTCGTCCGCCCGGGTGACATGGGCTTCGACTGCATCCACTCGAACCTGCACAAGACCTTTGCCACGCCGCATGGCGGCGGTGGCCCCGGTGCGGGCGCGGTCGGCTGCAAGGACTTTCTGCGCAAGTATATGCCCGGCCCGCTGGTGGTGGAGAAGGACGGCAGGCTTGCCTTCGACTATCCCGAGAAGTCCATCGGCCGCGTGAAGCTGTTCTACGGCAACTTCGACGTCTGCATCAAGGCGCTGACCTATGTGCTCACGCTCGGAAGGACCGGCATTCCAGAGGCGGCGATGAACGCCGTGCTCAACGCCAACTATATGCGCGTGAAGCTCGCGGAGAAGTTCACCATGGCCTACGACGAGATCTGTATGCACGAGTTCGTCATGTCGCTGGTCGATCTGCACAAGGAGACGGGCGTTTCCGCACTCGACCTTGCCAAGGGAATGCTCGACTACGGCCTGCACCCGCCCACGATGTACTTCCCGCTCATCGTCCACGAGGCGCTCATGGTCGAGCCCTGCGAGACCGAGAGCAAGGAGACGATGGACGAGGTCTGCGACATCTACGGCAGGCTCTTTGACCTTGCCTATTCCGACCCCGACGCGCTCCATACCGCGCCGCATGATACGCCCGTCCGCCGTCTTGACGAGGTCGGCGCGGCACGCAATATGATCCTGCGCTATTCGTTCGCGCAATAAAAAACACGCAATGCCGCCGCGAAAACGGCGGCATTGCCCTCAAAAGGAAAGAAACACTATGGCTGATTATCAACTCATCGTCATCGGCGCCGGTCCCGGCGGCTACGAGGCTGCGCTCCGCGCGGCGAAGCTGGGCAAAAAAGTCGCCGTGGTCGAGCGGCGCGAGGCGGGCGGCACCTGCCTGAACCGCGGCTGCATCCCGACCAAAACGCTGCTCCACGCCTCCGCCATCTACCGCGACGCGAAGAACGGCGCGCACTGCGGCATCCACACCGAGGATATCCATGCCGACATGGCTGAAATTTTTGCTTACAAGCGCGCCGTTTCACAGAAGCTCTCCGCCGGCATCGAGTCGCTTTTCAAGACCGCGAAGATCGACCTGCTGCGCGGCACGGCGCTCATCACCGGCTCCGGCTGTGTCCGCGTGGCGGACGCGGACGGCAGCGCCAACGACTACACCTGCGACGACATTCTCATTGCCACCGGCTCCGTGCCGTCCCGCCCGCCGATCCCGGGGCTGGAGCTTGCCATGACCTCCGACGAGCTGCTGGAGGGCTGCGATCATCTCTACCGCTCCATCGTCATCATCGGCGGCGGCGTCATCGGCATCGAATTTGCCACGTTTTACGCCGACCTCGGCTGTGCCGTCACGGTCATCGAGGGCATGGACCGCCTGCTGCCGAACATGGATAAGGAGCTGGGGCAGAACCTTGCGCTCATTCTGAAAAAGCAGGGCGTGAAGGTCTTCACGAACGCGATGGTACAGCGCGTGGAGCAGGCGGGCGAGGACCTTGCCGTACACTTCACCTGCAAGGAAACGGAGGAGACCGTCTCCGGCGAAGCGGTGCTCTGCGCCATCGGCCGCCGTGCTTACTGCGACGGTCTGTTCGCCGACGGCGTCGGCGTCGAAATGAATGGCCGCAGCATCGCGGTGGACGGGAATTTTGAAACGAGCCTGCCACACGTCTACGCCATCGGCGATGTGTCCTCAAAAATCCAGCTCGCCCACGTCGCCACCGCGCAGGGCATTGCCTGTGTCGAGCGCCTGTGCGGCGTGCAGGATCACACCGATCTCTCGGTCGTGCCGAGCTGCATCTACTGTCGTCCCGAGATCGCGGTCGTCGGCCTCACGGAGGCGGAAGCCAAAGAGATGGGGATCCCCGTCAAGGTCGGCAAGCACGTCATGTTCGGCAACGCCAAGACGGTCATCGCCGACCCGGGCCGCTGCTTCATGAAGTTTGTCTCCCACGCCGAAACGCACGAGCTTGTCGGCGCGCAGCTCATGTGCGAGCATGCGAGCGACATGATCGGCGGCGCGGCGCAGGCGCTCGCCAACCGCCTGACCGCCGAGCAGTTCTGCCGCGCGATGCGCCCGCACCCCTCCTTCGAGGAGGCCATGACCGCCGCGCTTGAGGACCTGTGCGAAAAGCTCGGCTGACATCCTGCCCGCCACAGTCCGACGCGGACTGCGGCGAAGGATGCGAACGGAAAACCCCGCAGGGCCAAATGGCCCTGCGGGGTCGATCTTTTTTTGCCGTTTGCGGTCAGTCCAGATAGCTGAACGTGACGGAACGGGTCGATGGGGTGAGAGCGGCGAAGGAGTAGCCCGCCTCAAGATAGCCCTCGATGATGGCAGGCAGGGCCTCGACGGTGGTGGTCTTGGCGCTGCTGTCGTGCATGAGGATGATGGCGCGCCGCGCGGTGCCGACACCCTTGAGCGCGTTGGCCGTCAGCGTCGACGAGGGCTGAATTTTGGAGAACACGGCGTCGCCGTTGGCGACGTTCCAGTCGAAGTAGACGAAGCCGCGCCGCGTCATTTCGGCGATGAGCTGCTGATGGATGCCGACATTATAGCTGTTGACGCTGCCGCCGGGGAAGCGGAAGATCTGCGGCTTGACGCCGGTGGCCTCGTAGATCTGGCAGAACATCTGGTTGAAGTCCTCCAGATACGCTTCGACCGAGGCGTAAATTTTCTTGTAGTCGTGCGAATAGCTGTGGATAGCAAGCGTGTGGCCCGCCGCGACGATCTTCTGCATCCGCTCGAGATCGCCCTCCTCGTTTGCGCCGACCACGAAGAAGGTAGCCTTGACGCCGTACTTGTCAAGGATCTCCAGAATTTCATCCGTCCGCGCCGAGGGACCGTCGTCAAAGGTCAGGTAGACGGCGTTGTCCACGTCCACGGTGCCGCGCAGCGAATCGTCGGCGTACAGCTCGGGGTAAAGCTCCGTGTAGGCGGGGACCTCGGCCGCCGGAGGCTCGGGCTCGGCCGGCGTAGGCTCGCCGCCCTCGGGCGCGGTCGACGGAAGCTGCTCCTGCATGGCCGCCAGCTGGCTGCCCGCTGTGTCGAGCTGCCGGTTCAGGCTGCGAACCTGCGCGAAGAGGTAAATGGACAGCGTGGTGGGAATGAGGATCAGCAGCAGCGTTACAGTGAAGATAACGTGCTTGAAAAACAGGACACTGCCGACGTAGGGCTCCCTGTCCTCCTGCGGCTTGCTCAGATCGTAGGAGACGGGCAGTTCCTTTGCCGCGGCGTTCAAGACTTCGCCTCCATTGTGCCCTTCATCTCAACGCTGCCGTTCAGGACCGCGCCCGCCGCCACGGAGATCGTGCCGGTGACGACGCTGCCGCTCACGCGCGCGTTAGCGTCCATCTGGGTGTTGCCGCTGATGCGGATATCGCCGTTGATCTCGCCGGCGCACAGCAGAGACTGCGCCGTGATGTTGCCCGTGACCTTGGAATCCTCGCTGACGGTGACGGGACCGTTCGCGGTGATATCGCCGATGAGGGTGCAGCCGGTGAGCTTCACGCTGCCCGCCGTGATATTGCTCTGCAGGTTGGAGCGCAGCAGCACGCTGCCCTCGGAGGTCACGTCGCCCTTGAGCTCGCCGGCGATCTCAATGTCGCCCTTGGCGCGGAAGGATCCCTCAAAGACCGTGCCGGGGGCAAGAAAGCTGGCGGCGGGTCTGGCCTCGGGTGTCTTGACCGGAGCGTGATCCACGCTCTTTTTCTCCGCACCAGGGGCGCTCTTGACCTCGACGGACGCGCTCTTGACCTGCGCCGGAGCAGTACTTGCCGCCTCGGAGCCGTCTCCGCCGACGCCGAACATTTCGTACATAGCCTTCTTCATGTTGCTCTTCTTGTCCATGATTTTCTCTGTCCTCCCTAAAAGTCTGCGGTTGATCTGCCATGCTGAACGGGAAACCCGGTCAGGAAATAAAAACGTGGCGCGTCCTTATTCCAAAAATTCGAGGGGAAGCGACTTGTTTCCCGACAATTTTACAAAATAGAGCATACCACAATATTTGAGCGGGTGCGAACAATCTGCCTGAAATGTATGTTTTTGCGGCACGAAATGCATACCGCGCCTGCCGGACTCTTGGCAGAGCCTGGAAAATATGGTATGATGAATCGAAAAATCGCTCGACGCGGCGACGCTCGTGCGGGCGCTGCGTGTATGGCGCAAGAAATAGAAAACGCAGCACCGTGCGGTGCTGCGTGCGTTGCGGGACGCGTGAGGGCGGGGGCCCTCCGCGCAGAATTTCTGAAAACAAAGGAGAGCGAGAGAATGGAGCTTTGCTTCAATGAAATGACCGTGATGAAAAACGGCACACTGCCGGAGGACATCGCGCTCTGCGCACAGGCGGGCTTTTCCGCCGTCGAGCTGCGCAAGGGCACGCTCCTGCGCTATCTGCGCGGCGGCGGGACGCTGGAGGCGCTGCGGCAGACGCTGGAGGAGCAGCACGTCCGCGCGGCGAGTCTGAATGCGCTTGAGAGCGTTTCCTTTCAGACCAAGGGCGGCGGGCGGATGCTGCGCGAGCTGAGCGATTGGTGCTTTGCGGCCTGCCGCGTGCTCGGATGCGGCTGCATGGAGGTCATCGCGTCCTTCCACGTGCCGGAGGGGATCTCCGCGGCGGCGATCTGCCGCGAGACCGCCGATTCGCTGCTGCGGCTCTCGGACGCCGCGGCGGACTACGGCGTGCGGCTGGCGCTGGAATTTATGGCGGTGCCGGGCAGCTCCGTGCAAACCTTCGCGCAGTGCGCAGAGATCCTGGAAGCCGTGGACCGCGCCAACGTGGGGATGCTGCTCGACACCTGGCATTTCTGCGCCGGCGGCTCGCGACCGGAGGAGCTGTCGGCTCTGCGCGGCGACCGGCTCTTTATGGTCCATGTCAGCGACTGCCCGGCGCGCGCCCCGTTCACGGCGCAGCGCGCGGAGAGCTACTGGCCCGGCGAGGGCGACGCTCCCTTGGAGGAGCTGCTGCGGAGCGTCCGGGCGACCGGCTACGACGGCCCCTGCTCCGTCGAGGTCATGGACCCGAATGTGCTCGCCTTGCCGGCGGGGGATGCTATCCGCCGCGCGGCGGAGACGATGAAGCCGCTGCTTGCGCGGGTGGAGCGGTAAACGCTCAGCCCTCCGCGCGGAGGACCACCGGCTCGCCCGTGCAGGAGAGAATACCGTTTTTCACGGTGACGGCACTGCGGTCGATGAGGTTTTCATACACGCCGTCGGCGGCGTCCACGCGCACATCGGCGGCTTTCGCCTTGAGGGAGAATACGCCCACAAAGCGCTTACCTGCGCTTCCGCGCTGAAGGAGCGCGAGGTCGTTCGCATCGTCCGCGTCGGCGAAGAACCAGTCGGCGCTGCCAAGCTGGTGCTTGACCGCGTACAGACGGCGCAGCAGTCCGCTCAGGTCGCGGCCGGTGCAGCGGTCGATGGGGTCGAGGTCAAAAAGGCTGGGCAGGTGGTCGTTTTCAAATTCCTGCCCCGCGTAGAGCAGCGTCGTGCCCTTGAGAAAATAGAGCATCGCCGTGTCGTTCACGAGCGCGCGCTCGTCGCGCACGAAAGAAGCGATGCGCGGCTGGTCGTGGTTTTCCAGAAAGCGGAGCTTGTTGTAGTTCGCGGGGTAGCAGGCCTCCTGAAAGTTCAGCGCGTCCAGATAACGGCTCAGGGGGACCTCACCGCGCAGATACTGGTCGAATACCTCGCGCACATCGTACTCGTATTCCAGATCGAAGGCACGAAACACCTCGCCGTCCGGTGCGGAATAGACACCGTGCCGCCGCGCGAGACAGCCGTAGCTGCGGTGGACCGTTTCGGCGAGCCAGATGCAGTCCGGGTTTACGGCGGCGACCGCCGCGCGGGCCTGCAGCCAGAATTCCACAGGAACGAAGGACGCCACATCGCAGCGGAAGCCGTCTACCAGTTTAGCCCACATTACAAGCGTATCCGTCAGATATTGCCAAAGCCCGCGGTTGGAGTAGTCCAGGTCGATGACGTCGGCCCAGTCACCAAGCTTATTGCCCGGCTTGCCGTCGGGCCCGCGGTAGAAGTATTCCGGATGTTCGCGGTAGAGCACGGAGTCGGGCGAGGTGTGGTTGTAGACCACATCGATCATGCATTTCATGCCGCGTGCGTGGATCTCGCGCACCAGCGCTTCAAAGTCCTCCATTGTGCCGTAGGCAGGGTTGACGGCGCGGTAATCGCGGTTGGCATAGGGGCAGCCCAGCGTGCCCTTCTTGCCCTCGACGCCGATGGGGTGAATGGGCATCAGCCAGATGATATCCGTCCCCAGCGCGCGGATGCGGTCGAGGTCGGGAATGACGGCGCGGAAAGTGCCCTCCGACGTGTGGTTGCGGACGTAAATGGAATAGATCACCTGATTTTGCAGGCGCGGATCGGTGTTTGCAGCCATGTGGCGTTACCTCCTCAATGCTTTATGCCGCGATTGTAACACAATATTTTACTTTTGCAAGAGGGGCGTTTCCACAAAAGGAAGCGCCCCTTTTCGACCAGCGTCCGACGATCCCGTCGGATACGGCTTCATAAAGAAGAACGCGGGGCGGCCCATCGGGCCGCCCCGCTGTGATTGGCGCCGGAAGGCGCCAAGAAAAGGCCGGCGTTTCCACGGGGAAAACGTCGGCCTTTCTGTCGTATGAGCTATCCGCCCTTACGGTCACCGAAGATTCTTGCGGAAGAACGCCTGTGCGTTCTTGTAGAAGACGCCGTCCGCGTCCTCCTGCGAAACGCCGCGGGAGAGCAGGTATTCGTAGAACGAGGCGACCTTGGCGGGCGTATTCAGGCATTCGGGCAGCACGGAGCCGTCGAAGTCCGAGCCGAGGGCGAGATTCTTCCGCGCGCCAAGCTCGAAGAAGTGCATGGCGTGGCGGTAGAGATCGTCAAGGCTCTTTACGTCGCCGTCGTCGCGCAGGAACTTCACAAAGTAGTTCAGACCGATCAGGCAGTTGCGGCGCACCATCTCGCGGATCATGTCGTCCGTCAGGTTGCGCTTGTGGCTGCACAGTGCGCGGGCGTTGGAGTGCGTGGCGACGAAGGGCTTCGTCGCGACCTCCAGCAGATCCGCGAAGCCGGGGTCGTTGAGGTGGGACACATCCACCAGAATGTTTTCCTTTTCCATCTCGCGCACGGCGGCCTTGCCGAACTCGCTCATGCCGTGGTCCGTGGTGTGGCCCGAGCCGAGCTCGTTCTCGCCGTTCCAGGTCAGCGTGATGGCACGCACGCCCTGCTCGGCGAGCGTGTGGACGCGGGAAAGGTCGCCGGCGAGCGCGCTGCCGTTCTCGATGGTCAGAAACGCGGCGGTCTTGCCCGCCGCCCAGGCCTTCTCCATATCGTCGGCGTTGCGGCAGGGGGCGACGCGGTCGCCGAACTTCTCCATCTGGCGGTAGAAATTCACGCGGTTCTTTTCGAAGTAGTCGATGGCGGCCTGCCCGTGCTCCTCGTCGGGGATGAACACGGCGTAGAACTGCGCCCAGTGGACATCCTTCGGCATATTGGACAGCGACAGCACGCGGCCGGGGTCGTCCAGCGTATCGGGATTACCGGTGTGCGCGTATTTCCAGTATTCTGCCAGCGTGTCGCAATGCAGGTCGATCAATCCATAGCTGTTCATGGGGTCATACTCCTTTTTTCATTTTCTGCCATAAGAGGGCTCACGCATCCAGCCGCTTGAGCGTTCCGAGCAGCAGCCGCCACGTCCGTTCGGTGGAGGCAATGTACAGGCGCTCGCGCGGGGTGTGGATGTCGGTCAGGTCAGGGCCGAGGGAGATGCAGTCCAGCTCCGGCAGCTTTCCGGAGAGGATGCCGCACTCCAGTCCGGCGTGAAGCGCGGCGATGCGCGGCTTTTCGCCGTACTGCTCGTAAAAGACCTCCGCGACGCGGTCGCGCAGGGGCGATTCGGGGCGGTACGGCCAGGCGCTGTAGTCGGAGTCCAGCTCTGTCTGCCCGCCCAGCGCCTCCGCCAGCCGCGCGAGACGCGAGGCCACGGCATTCTTCTGGGAATTGATGCTTGAGCGGATCATGAAGCTGGCGCGGAGGCTCGCTTCATCGGAGGTGAGCCGACCGAGGTTGAGCGAGGTCTGCACAAGATCCGGCACGTCCATGCTCATCTCCACCACGCCGTTCGGCGCGCAGAGCAGCAGCGTGATGGCGCGCTCCGTGCTGGCGGCGTCCATGGGCGTAAGCCCGTCGTCGGTCTCGGTGACCGTTACGGTGATATGACCGTCGGCGACGTGATATTCCGCGCGCAGCGCGGCGGCGAGCGCTTCCACCGCACGGCGAAGGGCGGCGGCGTCGCCGGTGCGGACGACGGCCTCGGCCTCGCGCGGGATGGCGTTGTCCTTGGCGCCGCCCGAGACGCGGATGAGACGCAGCGCGCCCGCGCGGCTCATTTCATCGAGCGCGCGGCCGAGCAGAAGGTTGGCGTTGGCGCGGCCCTTGTGGATCTCCTCGCCGGAGTGCCCGCCGACAAGACCGCTGATCTTGACGCGGAGCGTTTCTCCATCAAAGGGCACGCGCGTGACGGGCAGCGTGCAGAGCGTGCGGCAGGCGCCAGCGCAGCTGACCGTGAGGACCCTTTCCTCCTCCGAGTCGATGTTGATGAGGTACTTTGCCTTCAGGGCGCTCGCGTCGAGCGCGCGGGCGCCGATCATGCCGACCTCCTCGTCCGCCGTGAAGACGCACTCCAGCGGACCGTGGGGGATATCGTCGGCGTCCAGGACGGCGAGCGCCATCGCGACGGCGATGCCGTCGTCGCCGCCGAGCGTCGTGCCCCGCGCGCCGATCACGTCGCCGTCCACGAAGAGGTCGAGCCCCTCCGTTTCCATATCCTTGCCGCAGTCCGCGTCCTTTTCGCAGACCATGTCGATATGGCCCTGTAGCATGACGACCAGCGCGTTTTCGTATCCGGCGGAGGCTGCCTTGCGGATGACGACATTGTTGGCAGCGTCCTGCCGGCAGGCAAGACCGCGTTCGCGGGCGAACGCGACCAGATAGTCGCTGATCGCTTTTGCGTGGTGCGAGCTGTGAGGGATGGCGCACAGGCGTTCAAACCAGGCAAATACCTCGCGCGGCTCAAGATCGGATAAAACAGGCATAGCGTTGCTCCTTCAAATGGATTCTTAGGGCAACTGTGCAGGTGAAACGGCGTTCACCTACACAGTCGAAGCAGTCATGGCGCGGCGCGGAAACGCCGCAGCGTCAGGGTTCTCAGGCCAGAGACTCCATGATGTGCGCGCAGACGACCGCCAGCGGTGTGCCGACCACATAGCCCATGAGGGCCATCAGGATGCCGACGGGAGCGAGAGAACCGGAGTGGGAGCCGGCGAGGACCGGCGCGGAGGCCGTGCCGCCGATGTTGGCGAGAGAGGCCACGCCCGCGGTGAAGAGGTCGAGCTTGAGGAGCTTGCAGATGATGAGCATCAGCACCGCGTGGATGCCGAGGACAATGAAGCTGGTGGCGATCCAGGCGGGAGCCTCACCGAGCTCGAGCAGGCTCGCGCGGGAGGCCAGCAGGCCGATGACGGCGTAGAGCAGGAGGCTGGAGACCTCGCCGGAGCCGGCGACCTTGCCGAGCGAGGTGACGGCGGCGATCAGGGCGACGACGGTGACGAACAGAACGGTTCAGGTCGCTTTATCGGAGAAGTTGGTCAGCGCATAGAGCTTGTTGCCGACGTTGGTGGCGATGGCGCTGACAAGGAACGCGGAGCCGAGCAGGAGGATCAGACTCTGGAAGGTGATGGGCTTGGTCTCGGCCATATCCCACACGCCCAGCGTGCACAGGAACATGGCGATGAGGTAGCAGAGAACGACCGCAGGAACGTACTTGAAGAATTTCTGCATGCCGCCCTTGGCGCTTTTCTCCAGCGTGACGAGAACGGCTGCCATAAAGAGCAGCACCGACACATGTAGTTTGCGCTGCTTTTTTACCAGTCGGCATCATACTCGAAAGAAGAGCTTTCACGGCCGCGGACATTCTCCACGAAGAGCGTCCCCAGAAAGTTTGGCGTTGTAGATCTGAAGCTCTCATAGACATAAATTACTTTTTGGTTTGACGCCACGGTCAATCACCTCTGTTTCGTGGTGCTCTCTTGCGCGTGGTAAGCTCAAGGTCTTGGAGTTTACGCCCCAGCTCATCATCCTTTGCAACGAGCAGAAGGTCTTTATCCATATTGTTCAGTGTGTGCAGAACTGCGGCATAGATCCCAATCGCGACAGAGGGGCTTCCCTTTTCAACATTCCACACTGTGGCTCGGCTCACACCAGCTCTTTCCGCGACCAATTCGGCAGACAGATGCCGCCGTAATCTGGCAAGTTTGATCTGTTCTCCCAGCTGTTCTAAAATCGCCTGCGTCTGCGGCAGCACAGCAACACTCTTTCGTCCCATCCTGCACACTACCTCTACATCATCTTTGTGCTTGTTATTATAGACGATACATCTATAATTGTCAATAAATAAAGACATTAAGGAGGCATGTCTGTGATTATCCCATACTTCATTGTGTGCTGACTACCTTGCCGATATGCATCCGGCCTTAGTCTGATATATGTTTTTATTTTCTTTCGTTGAGATACGAGGCACGGCAATCCCTCCCGAATAACATTGTTAAAATTATACTGCGTTCGGTACAAAAAATCCAGTATTTATATAAGGAACAGAACCAAATTAGTAAGGATGATACTGGCTCGATTCTGTCCTTTTAGTCCTTTCTGTCACACGGTTATAAAAGAAAATCCGTCTAAGGCTCAGCGCAGCATCTCAGCCTTAAGCGGGTTTATATATGGAAAATAATCATTTATCGTTTCTACTCTTATAACGATTGCCGTTTTGCTAAGCCCAGGGTTTTCTCATCATGGCCGCAGCAAATCCGGGCATACACTGCGCTTATTGCCGGGAATGTTCGGAAGAACCCCTGTTTTTCGCGGAAATCCCTTCTCGGGCGGTGAAAAATAAAAAGTTACCGTTGTTGATATGGTATCAACAACGGTAACTGATTTGGTTGCGGAGACAGGACTTGAACCTGCGACCTCCGGGTTATGCGGCAGTCTCAAGCACAAATCGGAGTCGTTTCGGCTCCGATTTGTGCTTTTTACCGCCATTCGTTCGGTGAGTTTTCCATTGTTTCCGTCCAAGCCTGCCCGCTTTTTTCGGATTCTGGGTCAAAACTGGGTCAAGCGTGAGGATTCGATCATACAAACAATTAACGAGGACAAAAGATTCAGATTATTCTCCGCTTGATCATTCTTTGTGGGAATTTTCGTACGCCCTGCGGATATCCTCCGGAAGGTTATTGGGGATCATGGCAGGGATAGTATCTTCACTGCCGTCCTTGATTGCCTGCTCATAATACCAGCATTTGAATTTCAGCATATCCAGCGCCCGGTTCATATGCGCAATCTCCGATTCCATGTGGGCTTTCCGCTCCTCAAACATGGCTTTGCGCTGCGGGTAGGTGGCCGGCCCTTCTGCACACCAGTCCATGAACTGCCGAATGTCCTTGATCTCCATGCCGGCCTTTTTCAGACACTCGATGACCCGGAGTGCTTCGATCTCCGCCTCACTAAACTTGCGGATGCCGGATACCCGCTCCATGTTCGGAAAAAGTCCCTGTTTATCATAATAGCGCAACGTGGAGATAGGCAATCCGAACATCTCTGCCACCTGTCCAATTGAATACATAAATTTCCCTCCAAAAAAATTTCAAAAAACATCTTGACCTAAAGTTAGGTTTATGTATTATCGTACTCAGTATAGCAGAAAAACAAATATTTTCAAGAGGAAAAGGAGCTTACTATGAGCAAGAGAGTTCTGATTATATCGTCCAGCCCTCGTAAGGGCGGCAACTCCGAAACGCTGGCGGCAGCGTTTGCCAAGGGTGTACAGGCGGCAGGCAATCAGGTAGAAACTGTGTATCTGCGAGAAAAGCAGGTTGGCTTCTGCAAGGGCTGCCTCGCCTGCCTGAAGTTGGGGCACTGCGTCATCCAAGACGATGCCGTGGAAATTGCCGCCAAAATGCACGATGCAAATGTGTTGGTGTTCGCAACGCCTGTCTACTATTACTGCGTCAGCGGTCAGCTCAAGACCATGCTGGACCGCGCCAACCCGCTGTTCGATACGGACTACGCCTTTACGAAAGCCTACTTGCTGGCAACAGCGGCAGAGAACACACCGGAAACCTTTGCGGGCACAGAGAAGGCCGTGCAGGGCTGGGTAGACTGCTTCCCCCGCTGTGCGCTGGTGGGCACAGTGTTTGCGGGCGGCGTAAACGGCGTGGGAGAGATCGCAGGTCATATTGCGCTGGAGCAAGCCTATCAGATGGGCAAGGATGTCTGAACAAGCATTTCCGGTACGAAGAACATATTTTAAGCCAACAGGAGTGAATCGTATATGAAAAAGATATTGGTAGCCTATTTTTCCGCCAGTGGAGAAACCGCGAAGCTGGCAAAAACCATTGCAGGCGTTGTTGACGGTGATCTATTTGAGATTGCGCCGGAGGTGCCGTATACCGCTGCCGACCTCGACTGGATGGACAAAGGCAGCCGCAGCACTGCGGAGATGAACGATGACAACAGCCGTCCCGCCATTGCAACTAAGATCACGGATATGGCGCAGTACAGTGCCGTGTTTGTTGGTTTTCCCATCTGGTGGTATCAAGCACCGCGCATCATTGAAACCTTCTTGGAAAGCTATGACTTTGCCGGAAAAACCGTGATTCCCTTCGCCACCTCTGGCGGCAGCGGTATGGGCAAAACAAACAGCATCCTCAAGGCGGTCTGCCCCGCAGCGGCGTGGCTACCCGGTAAGCGTTTGCAAAGCAATGAGAGCACCGCTGCCGTGCAGAAATGGGTCAACACACTGAAAATTTGATGGGAGGAACGGAATATGGCAGTCAAACAAACGGCAGGCAGAGATGCTCTGGGGGAATTTGCTCCTAAATTTGCGGAATTGAATGATGATGTGCTGTTCGGGCAGGTGTGGAGCCGGGAAGACAAGCTTTCCCTGCGGGACCGCAGCATTGTAACAGTGGTGGCGCTGATGGCGCAGGGACTGACGGATTCGTCTTTTCAGTACCATCTGACAACTGCAAAGAATAACGGCGTGACGAAAACGGAAATTGCGGAGATCCTGACCCACGCGGCATTTTATGCGGGCTGGCCCAAGGCGTGGGCGGCCTTCCGTATGGCAAAGGAGGTTTGGGCGGAGGACAATACCGCCGATGCAAAAGCCAAACACCAGAACGAGATGGTATTTCCTATCGGCGCACCCAATGACGCCTTTGCGAAATATTTTATCGGGCAAAGCTATCTCGCATCTCTTTCTACGCAGCAGGTTGGCATTTACAATGTAACCTTTGAACCGGGCTGCCGCAACAACTGGCACATTCATCACGCCAAAAGCGGCGGCGGACAGATTCTTGTCTGCGTAGCCGGGCATGGTTACTATCAGGAATGGGGCAAACCGGCACAGGAGCTGCGCCCCGGCGATGTAGTAAATATCCCTGTGGGCGTTAAGCACTGGCACGGCGCTGCACCGGATAGCTGGTTCTCTCATCTGGCGGTAGAGGTTCCAGGGGACGAAACCTCCAATGAATGGTTGGAAGCCGTGGACAACACAGTATATTTTAAGGCAGCAGGCAAGGCGGTCTGAATATGGAAAAACTGAATTTAACACAGGAATGGGATAAGGTGTTCCCGAAAAGTGACAAGGTAGACCACAAAAAGGTGACCTTTCACAACCGCTACGGCATCACACTGGCGGCGGATCTGTACACGCCGAAGGGCGCGGAGGGCAAGCTGCCCGCCACTGCCGTCAGCGGTCCGTTCGGTGCGGTAAAGGAGCAGTCCTCCGGCCTGTATGCACAGAAAATGGCGGAGTTTGGCTTCTTGACGATTGCCTTCGACCCGTCCTATACCGGCGAAAGCGGCGGTACACCCCGCTATGTCGCTTCGCCGGACATCAATACCGAGGATTTCTGTGCAGCGGTAGACTTCCTCTCCGTGCAGGAGAATGTTGACCCGGAGCGCATCGGTATCATCGGTATCTGTGGCTGGGGCGGTATGGCGATCAATGCCGCTGCCATTGACACCCGTATCAAAGCGACCGCTGCTATGACCATGTACGACATGACCCGTGTGAACGCCAACGGCTATTTTGACAGTGAGGATTCTGAGCAGGCACGCTTTGAGAAGAAAAAAGCCATGAATGCACAGCGCACCGAGGACTATAAAAACGGCAGCTATGCGCTGGCGGGCGGCGTAGTCGATCCGCTGCCGGAGGACGCACCGCAGTTTGTAAAGGACTATTACGCCTACTATAAGACTCCGCGAGGCTACCATCCCCGCAGCTTGAACTCCAACGGCGGTTGGAATGTGACCTCCTCGCTGTCGTTCCTGAATATGCCGATCTTGCAATACAGCAGCGAGATCCGCTCAGCCGTACTGCTGGTACACGGGGAAAAGGCGCACTCCCGCTATTTCAGTGAGACGGCGTACAGCAAGCTGACCGGGGATAATAAGGAATTGCTCATTATCCCTGGTGCAAACCACACCGACCTTTACGATCAGATAGACGTGATCCCATTTGAGAAGCTGAAAGCGTTCTTTGAGGAATATCTGAAATAAGCGCCTTGTGCTTCTGCCTGTTGGCGGACATGATATTTTTGCTTATAGGCTGTTCTATCGCTGGAAGCAAAGATAATCACCTGACCTCAGAAAACGGCAAATGAGCCACTTTGACAAGCAGCCATCCAGCGTTTCGGCAGCACGCAAAGCACGCCGAGGGTAGTGATGCCGCCTCCTATCTTGCACACGCGGAAAGATCCTGAGCGCAGGGCGTACAAGCCGCAATTTCGACAGAAACGGAAAAGATTACGCAGCCCAGCGGGGCCGCGACGCCTGCGGAGCAGCGACGCGCATAAGCGCATCGCTGCTCCGCAGGCTCTCTGCGTTCTTCGGGAGCACCCTCGGCCAAGGCCCAAAAGCGGCAAAGTACACCTTTCTGCCCCCTGGCCACGCAGGGTTTCCGAACCACGCAAAACGGTCCGAGGGTAGTGATACCACCCCCATCCGAAATGCCCCCTGTTTCGCCGTGTGGGCCGTTGTGTGCGATTCTTTGAGCAAAGCCGAGTTGTACCCACTTTCATCCGCAAAAGCGAATGTGGGCCGTTTTGCAGGCGATTGCGACAAGAGCTTTTTTGCCGTGTGGTACCCATTGATGGAAGTAGGGGATGGGTGTTTGTAACGGCGTTTGAGAGACCCTTGAAGTCCGTGTGACCAATGCATTGGAAACGTTGGTATGACTGCGTTTCCTGCGCTTTTCACGGTTTTTTCGAGGACGAAAAAGAAAGCAGGATAAAGGGCTGGCATCGGAACCGACGCTCTGCCCGATCGCTTCTGCCCGCAGTGCGGGCAGTTGACGGGGGTTTCAACGCAGGCGGTTGTGGCGCCTTTTGAAGAAAATTTCAGAGCGGCTGGCGTCTTGGTTCCCGCAAACGCAGATGTCCCAAGGATTTTGGTGGTGCCTTGTGGCCGTTTCGGAAGGAAATCGAGGTAATCACGTCTCTCAAGATCGGCAGTGCAGGGCAAGCATGTTTTGAGTCACCGCAGTCGATGAAAAGAGACTTTCAAGCGTTCAAAAATCGCACCGCTGTAACCAAAGAAGAACGCCTCCGGCAGCGCAAAAATTGCGCCGCAATAGTCAAAGATAAGGCGGCGTGGCTCCGAGAGGCAAATGATAACTTTCTGATAACAGTTCGGCTTTTCGGTAGCTTTGTTCCCTTGGTTACGGTATTGTTCATTGCGAAAGGGGCTGATACCATGCCGAAAAGACGAGCGAACGGGGAAGGGGATATCCGAAAGCGCAAGGATGGCCGATGGGAGGGCCGGTACACAGTCGGCCACGATCCCGAAACAGGGAAGTCCATCATCAAAAACGTCCTCGGCAAGACGCAAGCGGAAGTAAAAGAAAAACTGAAAAAAGCCATCGAGGAAAACGTCGGTATCGACTACGGACGGGCCAAGACCTACACCGTGGGTAACTGGTTAGAAGTGTGGTACGAGAACTATGCCAAAATCAAAATGCGCCCATCCACCTACCTGACCTATCATGGCTACATCGAAAACCACATCAAGCCGCAGCTCGGCAAGATCCCGTTGAATGATCTGACGACGCTGCATCTGCAACAGTTCTACAAGAAATTGTTGGCGGAAGGGCGGGTAGAGCGAATCGAAGCACAGAAGCAGCCCAAGGGACTGAGCGCCAAAACAGTGCGCAACATCCATCAAATCATTTCCTCTGCCCTGAAGCTGGCAGTCGAGCAGCGGCTGATCGCCCACAATCCGGCAGATGGCTGCGCACTGCCGAAGGCGGAGCGCAAGGAAATGCAGACGCTTCCCGTTGAGCAGCTGACGTCCTTCCTCCGCGAGGCAAAAGACAGCGGCGTGTTCGCCCTGTACTACATCGACCTGACCACCGGCTTACGGCGGGGCGAGTTGCTCGGATTAAAATGGTCGGACATTGATTTGGAAAAAGGAGACCTCCGGGTTCAACGGCAGATCGGGCGCATCAACGGCAAGATCATTGAGATGCCGCTGAAAACGAAAAACGCCTACCGCACACTGCCGTTGTCGGCAGACGCGATAAGCGTTCTGAAAATGCAGAAATGCAAAGTCGGAAATAGCGAATGGGTATTCCCATCGCCCACTGGAGGTCCCATGTCCCCAGACGGCGTGTTGCACATGCTGCACCGAGTCCTGAAGCGGGCAGGGTTGCCGAAGGTGCGTTTCCATGACCTGCGCCACACCTTCGCAACGCTGGCCCTGCAAAACGGCGTGGACATCAAGACCGTGTCTGGCATGCTGGGGCATTTTTCGGCAGGGTTTACGCTGGACACCTACGCTCATGTAACGACCTCCGCCAAGCGTGAAGCGGCAAAGACAATGGGTAACATTCTCTCTGGCGCGGTATAGTGCTTTCCGCTATCCGCTTAAAGTGCTCCCCAAGTCAAGGACATTTTCATTTGACCCATAGCGGCAGCATAC